>Ga0208765_1000352_pt1 | contig 30166 bp, 28 predicted proteins | sample ETNtaG_2_FD_185783 | JGI IMG/M metagenome (GOLD analysis project Ga0208765, IMG submission 185783) | Marine microbial and viral communities from oxygen minimum zone, Eastern Pacific Ocean - ETNP201406SV203 (SPAdes) (version 2) | ecosystem: Environmental > Aquatic > Marine > Oceanic ...
TGCTTTCGGGTCAATGAATTTCGGCAGAATTTTACCCCGATTCGTCCTATAGCGCAGCAGTTCCTTCGTAAGCACGGTGTTTTCTGCGTCGTTGATTGGTAAAATATTCCCCGGTATTTTGGGAGACCAGTTCATAAAGCATTGCCTGCTTTCCAGGGCGTGCACGAAGAATTCGTCCCAGACGCTGGACGTGCTCACGTATACTGCCACTACCCGAAACAATGATGCCTACATTGGCATCCGGAACATCGACTCCTTCGTTTAATACTTTCGAGGTGATTAGAACCGGATACTCTCCTGTTCTGAACGCATTCAAAAAGGCCTCCCGTTCCAGAAGTTTGGTGTGATGCGTCAGTACAGGCAGAAGAAATCTTCTGCCAATGCGGTAGGCCATTTCGTTGTCTTGTGTGAAAACCAGTATCCGATCTCCCTGATGCTTTCGGATCAGGTTCCACAAACGTTTTAATTTTGCTCCAGAAGCCTGACTGAGCTTTTTCTGCAGCAAATAAGCCTGGAATGCTTGACGTCCTTCCGGACTTTCACTGATTCTTCGTAAAAAAATGGACCAGCCATTCGGATGTTCAAAATTAATACGGGCTTTCCTTAGAAATTTGATGTAGCACTCACGGGCCATTTCGTATTTTTCACGATCTTCGTGAAGCATTTCCACCTCGACCGTTTTCACTTCGTAGGGCGCCAAGCTGCCTCCGCTCAATTCGTCAATGTGGACCTCGTAGCAAAGGGGCCCACAAAGCTCGTAAAGCACTTCTTCTTTTTTATCCGCACGCTCCGGGGTTGCAGTCAATCCAAGCCGGAAAGGGGCGATGGAGCCTAGTGCGGTAAATTGATATTGCTCACCCGGCAAGTGGTGACATTCATCAAAAACCAGCAGCCCAAAAAGATTCCCATGATGTGGAACGTGCAACAATGCAGAGTCATAGGTGGCCACTGTAATCAACTGGACGTCATTGGTGCCGCCTCCAAATAATCCAATAGGAGTGTCAAAAAATTCACTCAAGACCTCTTTCCATTGTCTCATCAAATCAATAGTCGGCACATGTATCAGCGTCGGACGCCCTATTTTCGCGATCAGCATTACAGCCAATATAGTTTTCCCAGCTCCTGTCGGCATGGTCACCACACCACGCTTTTCAGACATCCATGCATTGGCTGCTTCACTCTGAAACGAACGTGGTTGAATTTCTTTTTTCAGAGAAAAGTTTTCTGCAGAAAATTTTCGGGCATGATCCTGATACGAGATGTTTTGCTCCAGCAAAGCAGAGACAAGCTCACGATAATTTAGTGCAGGAGCACGGTAGCAACTGGTGCGTTCATCCCAAACAATTCCATCAAGATGTTGGACGTGTTCTTCTTCCACACCCTTCAGCAGGATCGTTCCTTTGTCAAAATGCAGACTCAGATTCATTCTGAAATGATTCTTTGTTTATGGGACTGGTGAAGATTCATTTTCTAACAAGAACTCCGTTTCGATTTCCTTTTCCTCGAGTCATCCTAAAACCCGTGTTGCCGGCAATCTCCATCCTCTGATCATTGTTAAAACACCCGAAACAGCGGTTTGAACGAAATCGGTTTTCCACATGAATTACAACTTATCTTTCTTCCTGCTTCCATGGATCCGCAAGGACTCCTTGGACCGTTGATGAAATCACGATGCTATCCGGGTTAAGGATACACATTGTGACCGAAAACAGGCATCTGCTTTTCAAAGAGCATAAATCTGTTATCATCTTTTGGGTCAGGTTGGATGTGGCACACCTCTCTATCTTTATGAGGGGGAAAGGTGATGCTGCTCAATCCATTGGTTCATATTGCCAGGCTTGGAGTTTCACTCAAGCAGGAATGTTAGTAAATCAGCGGTATTGAAACTTTTGACGTCACAGTGATGTTGAGAGAAAGATCTGCTCGTCAAAAACAAAGATGGAGATTGATATGAAAAATGATATTTGGTTTTTATCCAGACGTTTTTTTACTGTCGTTTTCGTGGTTTTCTTTTTGAGTTTAGGTTTAGCAATCGCAAAACCTGAACCACCTCCTGAGATGCAGGCATGGTTGAAAAAAGGAGAATTGGGAGCTTATGAACCCAGCAAGGAAAACTGGGATGAGATTGTTAAAAAGGCCACCGAAGAAGGAGAAGTGATTGTTTATACCTCATCGGGCCGTATCCAAAAACTGGTCAAATCATTTGGGAAGGTCTACCCCGGGATTAAATTAACGGTTCATGACCTTGGGTCCACCAAATCCGTTGAGAAGACCAAACGTGAGCAGCAAGCAGGAATTTACAATGCTGATGTCGTCACAACAGGAAATTCCGGGCAAGTCATTCATGAAATGTTGAACAAGAATCTCCTGGTCAACTATGTCCCACACCATTTCAAAAGCCGTATCCCCAGAGAATACCGTGAGCCTCTTTTAATAAGAGTCAATGAAGCCGTGGTGTTTTTTTACAATATGGAAGCCTTTACCAACGGTTCCCCGGTCACCAACATTTGGGAATTCACTGAACCCCGATTCAAAGGTCGGGTCGGCATGAAAAACCCGATGTCCTCAGGTTCCACCTTTATGGCGGTCATGACTCTGATTCAGCATCCTCAGGAAATGGCGGCTGCATACAAACGTTACAAAGGAGAGGAGATCAAACTTTCAGATGGGGTTCCGGATGCCGGATATGAATTTTGGGCACGGATGTTAAAGAATGATATTGTCATCTTTAAATCAGGATCCAAATTGGCCGCGGCATCAGGAAAAAAAGGTCAGAAAAACCCATTGCTCGCCTTTGCTAACATGACCTATATCGCCCGCAACGACTCCAAGGGTTTTGTGAATGCCATCGTTCAAGATCTTGATCCTGTTGCAAAGCTGCTCTATCCCACATTCACTGCGATTGCCCGGCAGGCACCCCATCCGAATGCTGCAAAAGTGTTTACCGCGTTTGTCCTCGGAAGCACGGAGTTGAACAAGAACTCGAAACTGTCCAAACCCTACACGAAGGGAGCCAGTTCGGATTTGCTTTTGGGCCTTGCTCCTTATTTTGACCCTGGCACAAGAAGCCCGCGGAATGATGTTCCATCACCCGAAGGTGGAGAGATCTGGGATGAAATGAAGGAATGGCATGTTGATGCGGATTTTATGTGGAAACAGGGTGCAAGAATCCGTGATTTCTGGATTCAACATTCGAGCATGTGAGCCTGCTGCAACCCATGGAACAGATTAATCTAAGAGGCATCAAGAAGTCGTATGGCAAAGAAATGGCCGTGCAGGATCTGGATCTAACGGTCAATCCTGGAGACTTTCTGACCATCCTTGGTCCATCGGGTTGTGGTAAAACTACCATGCTTCGTGCTATTGCCGGACTGGAAGAACCCGACGAAGGGGAAATCCAGTTTGGTGATAGAATCGTTTTTTCACGCCGACAAGGGGTGATTATTCCTCCTGAAAACCGAAACGTGGGTTTCATCTTTCAAAGCTATGCCTTGTGGCCTCATATGACGGTCGAGCAAAACGTAACACTTGCTCTTAAAGAAAAAAAACTCAGCAGTACCGAAGTTGAATCACGTCTCAAGAAATCTTTGGAAATGGTTCAGATGGAACCATACCGCAAACGCTATCCTTCAGAACTGTCAGGAGGGCAGCAGCAAAGAGTTGCGGTTTCACGCCTGATTGCCCTTCAGTCAAAAATTCTTTTGATGGATGAACCATTGTCCAACTTAGATGCCAAACTGCGGACTGAAATGCGTGCCGAGTTGAAACGCCTTCACCGAGAACTGGAAGCGACAACGGTCTATGTCACTCATGATCAGACCGAAGCCCTGACGCTTTCGGATATTGTCGTGGTCATGAACAAAGGCTTAGTCATGCAAAGTGGGACTCCCTATGATATCTACCATCATCCAAATAATATATTTGTTGCTGAGTTCATTGGAGATCCCCAAAATAATTTTTTTGTAGGTGAAATCGTCGACAAAGACGGTCAGCTTCTGCTGGACTGCCAGGAGATTGTCTTCCCCATGAAGAAACAGCCTTCTTCAGACTCACAAAAGGTCATCGCAGCGGTTCGTCCAGAAAACATCAACGTATCTTTTCAGGAGCAGAAAGACTGGTTGAAAGTCACTCTGAAATCAGTCCAGCCGACGGGTGCAAATACGATCCTGCAAGTTAAACACGGCAACACTGAAATCACCCTATTGCAGCCTGAATTCATCAGGATGAAACTCGATGAGCCCTTATGGATCCGTTTTGACCCTGAAAGTTTGAATTTCTTTGATGAAGAAACAGGAATAAACCTTCACCTCTGAGTATTTTGTTCCAATAAAAATCCCAGCTTTTTATTCAAAAACAGGCCGCCGATTTGTCCAAGTCTCATCTGACCTACTTTTTTTATAAATTAATCAACCGTCCTCATTTAGTCCTCGGATTTGTTTGTCTGGTGATCCTTGGTTTTCTGGTGTTGACGCCCTTAATGGAAATCATCAAGGATTCTCTAAGCGTCCAAAGCTACGACATTGCCTATCTGCCTGAGGCAGAAATCGGTGAGTTCACTCTTTTTCATTACGAACGGGTCTTTGCAGGCCCGCTTTCCAAAGCCCTTTTAATCAATCCTCTGCTCAATAGTATTGCGATCGGCGTTTGTGTGACCCTGATTGGGGTCTCCATCGGGACGATCCTAGCGTGGCTGATTGTCAGAACAAACATCCGTTATAAAGGCGTTTTTGGCGCCCTGGCCGTAGTGCCCTACATGATGCCTTCCTGGGTCTTGGCATTGGCCTGGCTGAGCCTGTTCAAAAACGATCGCATCGGTGGTGCCGAAGGCATGTTCACTTATTTTTTTGGAATCCTGCCCCCCAATTGGATTTCCTATGGTTTTTTCCCGATCGTCGTTTGCCTTTCTCTTCATTATTACGCTTATGGCTATCTGCTCATGTCAGGGGCACTGGCAAGTGTCGACTCGGAACTGGAAGATGCTGGTGCTATTTGTGGAATGAATCGCCGTCAAAGGATGCTGCGGATCACCATCCCGTTGCTGTTGCCTGCCCTTGGTTCAGCGATTGTCCTCACATTCATCAGGATCCTTGGAACCTTTGGAACTCCGGCACTACTGGGTTTGCCCGTTCGTTTTTATACATTCTCCACCCAGATTTATGCTTCTCTCAATGCGAGTAATAACGGTGATGCATATGTCCTGGCCTTGGTTCTGATTGCCACTGCGATTACATGCATCTGGATCAACAGCAGGGTTTTAGGGGTACGCAAAAGTTTCGTCACCCTGACGGGAAAAGGGTTCCGATCACGCGAGATCGATCTGGGCGCCTGGCGTTGGCTGGCAACCTCAGGAGTGGCATTGTTCCTGACGGCTACCGTTTTTCTGCCGCTCCTGATCCTTTTGTGGGAATCACTCTTGATTGTCCCAGGTGACTATCATCTGGAAAATTTTACTTTGGAATACTGGATAGGAGACGGCAGCATCGACGAAACCTATGGTGAACCAGGTGTTTTTCAAAGTGATAATATCCTCCGTTCCCTTTGGAACAGTATTAAACTCGGGCTGTCTGCGGCCTTCTTCAATGGGATCATTGGATTGCTGGTGGGCTATGCGGTCGTACGAGGCCGAGGAACCCTGCTGTCAAAATGGCTGGAAGGGGTAGCTTTTGCCCCCTATATCTTCCCCTCCATCGCCTTTGGCGCCATTTACATTGGAATGTTTTCAACCTCATGGGGACCGGTTCCTGCACTCTATGGAACCTTTACCATTTTAGTATTGATCACGGTTGTCAAGAACCTGCCATTCACTTCACGTACAGGCATTGCTTCGATGCTTCAGATTGATAAGTCCATCGAAGAAACGGCGAGGGTCCAAGGCATCGGATGGATCAAACGAATGGTACGAATCGTGATACCATTATCATTCAGTGGATTGGTTTCAGGAATGTTGCTTACTTTCATCACAGCCATGCGTGAACTCTCTCTCATCATCCTCCTCATTTCTCCTTCCAACATGGTCCTGACGGGTTTGTTATTCAACTACAATGAACAGGATATGGCGCAGCATGCAGGTGCTGTGACGCTACTGCTGACGGTTATTATTATCTCTGGAAGCATCTTAGCCCGAATGGTTTCAGGAGGTTTTGGACTGAGTGCACTGAAAAATGGATGAGGAGAAGATTTGGAATTATTTCTGATACGACACGCCGAATCCAGAAACAACATCCGTAAAAGTGACCAGGAACGTGTTTCAGATCCGGAACTCACCGACAATGGGCGTCTACAGAGCATTCATCTCGCAGAGTTTCTTCAAAAAGGCCTGCACCTTTCCAGGGCCGAGTATGAAGAAAATAAAAAACCATTGGATCAGATCTATTGCAGTGCGATGAAACGATCCCTGGACACCGTCAATCCGGTTGGTGTTGCAATCGGACTCAATCCTGAGGTGTGGCTGGATATCCATGAAGTGGGAGGAATCTATGAATTCAACTCTGATCTCACGAAAAAGATTGGACGTTCCGGATTGAATCGGAAACAGATCCAACATTTTTTTCCTGAATATATTCTACCTGAAGCGCTCAACGATGAGGGTTGGTGGAATAAGGATGCAGAAATTCTTTCAGAATTGAGTGAACGCGTGGAAAGAGTCATCAAAACCCTGAAGGACAGGGCTGAAGAGAATATTCGTATCGGGTTGGTCGCACATGGGGGTTTTATCAGCAGTTTCTTATGTACCTTATTTCATTTAAAACCTGCAGAGGGTACGGCCTTTCAGAGTTATAATTGCAGCACTTCTCGAATCACATTTGAAAAAGATGAAAAGATTACGATTCAATATTTGAATTTTTTTGATTTTTTGCCTGAAAACTTAAGGGTCTCCCGTCCCAGATGTGAAATTTGAGGGAGGAGCATGACTCAAGAAGACAAAGATTCCTGAAACTTCCAACCCTGAAAAATGGAATCATGCTGATGAATGCGTCATCATGAAGGCCTGAGTTTCGATGTCTGTAACACCGTTCCTTTCCTCGGTTAACCCCCACCTCCAAGGCATCAACGTCCAATGAATCCTAGGGTGTTCTGAATCAGCAATATCTTTCAATTCCTACAATTTGAGCATCAGAGTAACGATCTCCATGAGCAAATCCTGGAGGAAGTATTCTGTGGATTTGATTCCGGTCTTCATCGCTGAATTGAATCTCATCAGCATTTCCCCAGTGCGAAAGATGATCTGCGCTCCGGGTCCCAGGAATAGGGATCAAATGATCCCCCTGATCCAGAACCCATGCCAGCGCAGTGCCCGAGGTCGTCCATCCTCTGGAGTTGCAAAACTCTCTGAAACGCGCAATGTAGTCGCAATTTGCATTAAAATTAGGCTGGATGAAACGTGGATTGTTCTTTCGGAAATCATTCTCACCAAACTGACTGGGATCCGGGAATTCTTCCCCGAATATTCCTCTTCCAAGCGGTGAGAAAGGGACAAAGGTCACCTTCAACTCTTTGCAGGCCTGGATCATTCCAAGCTCAGGATACCTCGTCCAAAGCGAGTATTCATTCTGGACTGCCATGACGGGATGGACCTTGTGGGCCCGTCGCAGCGATCCTGGAGAAATTTCTGAAAAACCAAAACCTTTGATTTTCCCCTCTTGTTTAAACTTCACTAGGGTTTGAACCACTTCTTCAATCGGAATCGACCAGTCACGCCGATGAATATAATACAGATCAACCGAATCCATCTTCAGACGTTTGAGGGATCCTTCCAGAGCTTTCCTTAATCCATTTTCAGAATTATCATTTTCCCCGCGCTTGCCTCCAACGACGATTCCTCCCTTTGTCGCAATTTTGAAGGTATAGGAACGGTCTTGTTGATAGTCTCCGATCAACTCCTCAGACAATCCCTTCCCATACACTTCTGCCGTGTCAAGAAAATCAATTCCCTGGTTTCTTGCATGATCCAAACAGGCGAATGTTTCCTTTTTATCGCTGGGTCCATAAAACCCACTGAAACTCATGCAGCCCAATGCAACCGCGGATACCTCAAGTTCGTTATTTCCTAATTTTCTTTTAATCATGGTTCACTTCGTTTGATGTTCATTAACAGAATCAAAACAATGATGAATTCAAACACTCAGATAATCGTTTGGTAAAAGCAATTAATTAAAATTTGTTACCATTGACATTTAGATTTTTTATTTAGGATGATATTTTCTGAATTGGATTGTTAATAGAATCATTCTTTATAAAGTCCATGCTCATCGACTGGAAAGAAAATCCTGTGCTTCTTGATCATATTATGCTCTTTTCCTACAATCCAGATCGGCTGGCAGCATTTTATCGAGATTGCCTCTGTATGACTATGAGCCGGCATAACTCCTTAAAAAACTTGGGAATAAAGGCATGAAACTTTTGATTTCCAAAGGTGAATCACGAAAACTGGGTTTTGGTGCTTTTGTTTTTTCAGATGAAGTCCTACTCACCATGTTTCGCGAAAGTCTAGGTCAATGCGGGTTTAATCTGAAACCTTCACCCAGTCCAATCTTTACCGACTCATCCTTTTCTCTATGATCCTGATGGAAACTGCATCGTCTTTGGAACAGCTTCATCAGGAGAAAAAGGAAATGGTATGACTGCCAGATTGCAACGCCTAGTAGTAGCAACTGATGAAATAGAAACCATGATAAAATTTTATCACCATGGTCTTGGGTTCAGTGTAACTGATCGTGTTGAAGATGAAGAAGGAGTCCTCAGGGCATGTTTTTAAAACAGTGACAGCGAACACCATAGTTTCGCTATTTTCAGAGCACCTGAAAAACGTTTGGATCATCACGCGTACGAAGTTGGGGAGTAGAATTTGGTTCGAAGCTGGGAGATCATTATTCCACATACGATATCAAAATCGTCTGGGGTCCTGGTCGACATGGACCAGGAAACAATCTATTTTTCATGGTTCATGACCCAGATGGAAACTGGGTTGAAATATGTGCAGAACTGGAACAGTTGATAAAAGATAAAGAAATTGGCATCTGGCCGCATAATAAAAAATCTTTGAATCTCTGGGGACCAGGCTATCTGCGCAGCTAGGAGAAAAAAATGAAATTAGTGTCTTTTAATTATAACGGTTCAGTCAGTTTCGGAGTCGTAGAAGGTGACGTGGTCATTGATATTGGCCAATTGATGGCAGGACAGCACCCTGATTTACGTTCCTTAATTAGCTCAGGTAACGATGAAACAATTTCTGGCGCAATGACGAATGCAGAACGATATGAACTTGCTGATGTTCAATTGCTGCCTCCTATCATGAAGCCGGATAAGATTTTATGTATTGGTTTGAATTACGAGAGCCATCGCAAGGAAACAGGAAGACCGGTAGCCAAATATCCCACCATCTTCACAAGATTTGCGAATACTCAGATAGGACATCAGGGACCCATTTGGCTGCCCTCTGAATCAACCAACTTGGACTATGAAGGTGAACTTGCGGTCATAATAGGGAAAAGTGGATGGAAAATTCCTGAGGAAAAGGCATTGGAGCACATTGCAGGATATTCCTGCTACAATGATGCAACCATCCGGGACTGGCAACGTCATACAAGCCAGTTCACTCCAGGCAAAAACTTTCCTCACACCGGGTCATTCGGACCCTGGTTGGTCACTGCGGATGAAATACCAGACCCCAGTTCGCTTTCACTGACAACTCGGCTCAATGGGGAGATCATGCAACATGCGACAACTGACATGCTGATTTTTACCATTCCTGTCCTGATTCATTACATCTCCAGATTCACCCGATTGGAAGCTGGTGATGTCATTAGTACTGGGACTCCTGGAGGGGTAGGATTTAAACGTGATCCCCAGGTTTTCATGAAAACAGGAGACATTGTTGAAGTTGAAATCAGCAGAATTGGAACTCTGACCAATTCAATCAAAGACGAACCAACTGAGACTGAATAACAGAGGTTGACAGAATATCAGCTTCAGGGATTTCTTCAACTATCGGGTTGCTTATTGGAAACCGATTCTGCAAGCAGGCAAAGGATTTCGTACATCAGAGTAGCTCCAACCAGAGAGGTATTGCCGGAGGGATCAAAAGGAGGTGCAACTTCCACCACATCACCTCCGATGAAGTCCAATCCTCTTAAACCCCTTAAAAGGGCCTGGGCTTCAATGGTGGTAATCCCTCCAATTTCAGGTGTTCCAGTGCCTGGGGTATAAACCGGATCCAGACCATCGACATCGAATGAAAGATAGGTCGGCCCTGAACCAGCAACCTTCAGGGCTTCCTGGATCACGGCATCGACTCCCAGTTTTGTGAATTCCTCCATGAACACGACCCGCATCCCCTGCTCCAGAGAGTAATCCCATCCTTCAGGAGTATTTTGTGCTCCCCTGATCCCTATCTGAATCGTCCTTGACGCATCGATCAGTCCGTCTTCATGGGCACGACGAAACGGTGTTCCATGCATGAATTTCGAACCCTGGAATTCATCCCATGTGTCCGTATGGGCATCGATGTGGATCAAACCCACGGGTTGGTCTTTGGCAATCGCTTTGAGAATCGGATAGGTGATGGAATGGTCGCCTCCTGCACTCAATGGGATGACCCTGGCCTCAAAAATTTTTCTGTAAAATATTTCGATATCTTCAACGGCTTTTTCATGACGGAAGACTTCCTTGAATGGAACATCTCCGATGTCGGCAATCGAACATAAATCATAGGGATTCACTTTGGTGACATGATGGATGCTGCGCATCATGCTTGATTTATCTCGGATATCCCTCGGGCCATGACGCGCCCCGGCTCTGTTGGTCACTCCCCCATCATAAGGCACACCAATTAAGGCAATATCCAATCCAAGGGGATCTTTCTGATAGGGAGTTCGCATGAAGGTGGGGACTCCCATGTAACGGGGGTCCTTCATCAGATTCTGATCGGTAGGCATGTTGATTCTCAAATGTTCAGATCATCGATCCAGCAATGGTGACTCAGATCATGTGAGCCAAATTTAGTTGAATTCAAATCCAACTGCAATGAGTGTTTAAAACCCTGATCTCATTTATGCTCCAAACAGGTATCAGACTTTCAGGTCTTAGGGACCAATCATGGTTTGTGTTGAAACAAGACATTATCATTGACACGAAATTTGACTTTAATGATGGACTTATTCGATATAAACATTCTTGATATCAAATCGATAGATGGTTCCCGAAATGCCTCTCAATGGTTCTTTTTTTCTGTTTGTAATATTGGAGACTCATGAACAATAAACATGCATTTTATGGTTGCATTCCAGCCTTGATGACCCCCTGTTCCAAAGCAGGCGTTCCGGATTTTGAGGCCCTGGTCCGCAAAGGAAAGGAACTGATCGAGGGAGGAATGAGTTCTGTGGTCTACTGTGGTTCCATGGGCGACTGGCCTTTGCTTTCGGAAGATCAACGTCAGCAAGGAGTATCAGCACTGATCGATGCTGGAATTCCTGTGATCGTTGGAACGGGTGCTCAAAACACGAACAATGCTGTTTCCCATGCGACGCATGCCAAGGCATCGGGTGCCAAAGGCTTGATGATCATCCCCAGGGTCCTTTCGCGTGGAACGTCTCCGGCGGCTCAAAGGTCTCACCTGGCGGCAGTTTTGGAAGCCGGAATCGACCTTCCTTCCGTCATTTACAACAGTCCTTATTATGGATTTGAGACGAAAGCAGAATTGTTTTTTGATTTGAGAAAAGATTATCAGCATCTGGTGGGGTTCAAGGAATTTGGAGGTGCCGCAGCCTTGAGTTATGCCGCAGAATACATCACCAGTGGAGAGGATCAATTGGCTCTGCTTGTTGGTGTGGATACCCAGGTTTGTCATGGGATGTTCCAGTGTGGTGCGATTGGTCTGATAACCGGAATTGGAAATGTTCTGCCCCAACCGGTCCTGAAATTGTTTGAACTCTGTGAAAGATCCTTAACCGGTGATTCTAAAGCAAAAAGATATGCCTATGAACTCGATGATGCATTGAAAACTTTATCGACTTTTGATAAAGGTCCTGATCTTGTTCTCTATTACAAATACCTTTTGTATGTAAAAGGAGAGTCGAATTATGAATTCCATTTTAATTCATCAGACTCGTTGAGTCTCAGCCAGAAAAAATTCGCAGAAAACCATTTGAGGTTGTTTGAAAAATGGTGGGAAAATTGGGAAGGGAAGCACCATTAAAACATGAAAAAATTAATTATTTTTCAAATTAAAACTCAAAGAATCTTGATTGTGAATGAAAACGATCAAATTCAGGTTCTCAAACTTTTGATGTTTGGAATATCATCCCCAAAGGTTTTTGATTCTTTTTTGGGATCAAACAACAACGGATAATAAGTTCCTTCCATTCTTTGACCCATTGGAACAGATGGATAGTTATTACTGCCAGGGGAATTGACGCTCTCGAAATCAAGATTCGAGACTACACCCTTTCCAAAGACGTTGATCACGGTGGCTCGTCTCTGAAAAGGAGAATGGTTTTCAAAGGATCCGTGCATCATGATTGGATGATGAAAACTGGCGTATCCTGCTTTCATTACAATAGGTACCTTTCTTTCAAAATCACAAATCTGATCTGGAGTCAAAAATTCTTGGACGGCATCCATTTCCCCTGAAAGGTCCAGTTTGTCGATGAGTCCCCACCTGTGACTTCCTGGAACATAATGCAAACAGCCGTTTTCTTCATGGGAATCGTCAAGACCGATCCAGCAGGTGAGGTGATTCATCGGGCGGGTCCAGGTCCAATAAGAGTAATCCTGATGCCATGAGACGACCCCTCCATGTTGGGCCGGTTTGCAAAAAAGTTGATCATGGAACAATCGGAAGCCTTGCCCCAGGAGTTGATAAGCCGGCATCAGAAACGCTGGATTCCAGAGAATGTCATGAAAGGATTTCCGAACCCTCCAAGTTCCTAAGGCATGAAAAAGGACCATTTCGGGTTGGGTTGATTCATTGGAGTGGTATTCATAAAAAAATTCTTTCCCCTCATGATCCGGAATGACCACCTCACTCAACTCCTCTCGAAGCACGTTGATCTGATTATCATTGAGGATCTGAATGCCCTGGATGAATCCTTTTTCCTGATATTCCTGAACCTGATCATCAGAGAGGGCGTAGGAAGCCCATTCTTCTATATTTTCTGGTTGAGGAAAGAGTTCCGTGATGGGGCGATTGTATAACCCTAGATCTTCACTCATGGTTTTGATCTCTCATTGGGTAGGGTGAAAATCCTGCTTTTTAGGAAAATCCAGGAATCTGATTCCAAAATTGACATCATAAGATTCATGAAAATTTGAGGTTCCTTTCAAATAAGGAAAGAATCCGGTGCCAATGACGTTCTGATGCATTTTGGTGGTATTTTGCTCCCCGGTCTGGAAAGACGAAGCCGTGTTCGGTATTAGGATACCATTCGATCCGGTAGCGGACATCGGTTTGGGAAAGGTGGTTTTCCAGGTTATCGATCATTTCCCTAGGTGCCCATTCATCGGTTTCCGCACAACCAAAATAGAGTTCTCCCTTCACTTCATGAGCCCTCAGGTGGGGAGACAGTTCTGAATCGGTGAAGAGTCTCACTCCATGGATGGAAGCAGCAGCACGGATGCGGTCGTTGATTTCTGCTGCTGCGGTAAATGCAAAGGGTCCACTCATGCAGTAACCCACGCATCCGGCAACACCGGTTGAGGCTGATTCGTATTCACTTGCTGCTTTGAGAAGACTCCTGCAGTCGTCAACCATCATGGAGTTCGAAAGACTGTTCATGTGTTCGAACATCACGGTTCGGCATTCTTCCGTCCAGTCCATGACGAATTCTTTGACACGACGGTAATACAGGTTGGGGAGCATCACCCAGTAACCGCACGTGGCGATTCTTCGGGCCATCTGATGGAGTTCCTCCCGTTTTCCCGGGGCATCCATCAAAAACAGGATCACCGGATGCGGACCTTCTTCATCAGGGTGGACGATGAAGGTGTTCATCTGGCCTTCTCCGGTATCGATCAGTATTTCTTGCTCAATCATGATGGTTCCTGAAATGTGGTTTTGTGGTTTGACCGTCCATGGGATTTTTCTTTTTGAGAAGATTCCATGGAGAGAGACCCCGTCGCATAATATTCCAGTGTCCTGGCGATCCCGGTACTCAACGGGGTCGGCTCATGGTTTCTGCTGAGAGGCCATGAAGGATTGGGTGGAATTATTCCATAAACCGGCAGCGGTGGGCCTGCTGCAGAAATGACGGCATCGGGCATCTGCCTTTGGATTTCTTGGGTGAAATCTTCTACCGAAGCGGTGATGCCAGGCATGTTGATTACTGGAGCCCCTTTGATTTCTTCCATCACTGCCTGGCAGAGGATTGCTGCCACATCTCCGGCATAAACAAATCCGCTAAGGCCGGTGAAGGGGATTTGATAGGCCTGGTTCTGAACTGCCATCCTGCAGGCGATGGAGGGTCCTGCACTTCCACCTATCTCCCTTCCAGGACCATAGACCACAAAAGGCCTGACCCCCAATGATGAAATTCCCTGTTCCTCATAAAACGCCCTTGCAACTCCCTCGGAAGCGAGTTTGTAACTGCCATAATGGGTCGTGGGTTCTGGGAAATCGGCATGATCAGGGCCATAAACCCCGATGCTGCTTGTATAGGCCACCATGTTTAAATCATGTTTTAATGCAGCTTCGAAGACGTTGATGGATCCAATGAGGTTGACTTCGGCTCCCCGGATCGGGTCCGCACTGCATTGAGGGGTGAGCAGGCCAGCCAGGTTGATCACTCCCTGACAACCCTTCATGGCTTCTTCCACCTCGGATTTCCTGGAAATGTCTCCCTCAACAAATTCGCTGTCGTCCATGCTGATTCCGGAAAGGCGGTGCCACTCCGAATCAGGATTCCGGGTATCGAAGATTCTGATCTGAAACTGATTATTTTGAAGAAAACGTGTGACCCAGGCTCCAAGAAATCCGCTGCCGCCGATCAATAGAATTTTCATGGTATATACCTAAAAATATTTTGGTGGAATCAGGGGTTGAGGATACGCCATTGTTTGTGGAGGAGGTCGGTTTTTTCACAGTCCAGGATTCTCAATTTGCGGGCCATGAAGGGGCCTGCACTTCGGCTTTGCTCGCTTACGCCCAGACAAAATTCCTGGGACGACTGGGGATGGAATTCGAGAAGATTGGGATCATAATCGAACTTCTGCCTGGAGACTTCCTTGGAACATTCCAACAGTCCCAGCCGGCTTCCATCGGATACTGTTCCAAGGATTTCCACACACTTGCCTTCGAAGGTTGAGGATTCGATCTGGTGTGTACTGCTGTTGTACTGGAACTGGACATCCCCTCCACGAGGTTTGCAGGAATGGGCGTGTAATTTGTCAGCAAAGCCTCTTCCGATGGTATCAATGCAGTATCCCAATTGGTCCTTTTCGTCGAGGTTGTCCGCAAGATGAATCACCGGAGCCGGGGTCTTGAGATCCGGAGGTGCCGCAATGCTTCCAGAAGCCCCCATAAAAAAAACAATAAGCAACAAAGGTTTCAGAAATTTCAGTTGCTCCAGCATGGCATCAGGCTTCATCGGTTTTAAAAAAAATGATTGCTTGGATCAGTGATGGAAGGAATTCATCTTTTCAAAGTCTTTTTGCGGTCACGACCCAGTTCCCAAAACCCATCTGGACCCCATTTGGCGTTTCTCGATCTTTGAGGAAGGTTCTCAGTGCTTCCAGGGTTTTTTGCTTTTGCCCCTCATCTGCTTCAGAAAACGGTTCGGACATCGGCCCCATTCTGGAAATGAAATCTGCAGCATCTTCGGCATTTTTCCCAATCATGTTGGTTGATTCGAACCATTCGACCTTGATTTCACTCCAGCCTGCTTTTTCCAATATTTCGAAGATCCGTTCTTCACGGCACATGGAAAACATTCCGGGTTCGTCCTCTCCTGGAGATTTCGGCAGTTCCAGGAATACTTTGGCCACCTGGGCTGGTTCCGAAATCCAGGGATTTTTGCTCTTATCCGCCCAGCAGATGTAACCGAGACGTCCTCCAGGCTTCATTGCATTTCGTATCTTGGAGAAGGCTTTCACTGGATCCTGGAAGAACATCACTCCGAAACGGCTGTAGGCCAGATCGAACTCCCCTGAAGGATAATCATACTCCTGGGCATCTGCTTCGACAAAGTCCGCATGGTCCACCGATGCCTCAGAAGCTCTCTCCTGGGCCCTGCTGATCATCGGTCTCGAAAAATCAACGGCATGAATGCTCCCGGAGGGTCCCAGGCATTCTGACATTTTGAGGGTGGTCGTTCCTGTACCACAACCAATCTCCAGCGCCCGTTCTCCTGATTGGGCTTCAAGCACCTCAAACAGTTTCTGATCAAAAACCGAAAGCATCGGATCGATTCTCGTCTGGAGTTCAACCCAAAGCTCTCCTTTCAGGTCATTCCAGAATTCTTTCTGTTCTTTGTTTTCATCCATTTGTTTGTTGCCCTGACTTGTTATGAAATTGAATAAATAAAAAACAAATCTGAACAGTAAGAAAACCAGACTGCCAGACGAATATGAAAGACTTCCCAACCAACAGGTTTCACTTCAACGCTTCCAGGACATCCAACAAATGACAGGAAATGCTGAAGATGAAACCGTCTGTTCAGTCTTTAAGATTGGCGATTGGAACAGGCTCGATCGGGTCCGCAGGAGAAAATCCAAAAATCCTTGAATAGAAATAAAGTTCCAGTTCCATCGTCCGTTTGATGTTTTCGGCGATTCGAAAACCATGCTGCTCACCCTCGAAGGGAACATAGGCCACCGGGACACCTTTTTCTTTGAGGGCCTCGACCATCATTTCTGCCTGGTTGGGCGGTACCACCTTATCTTCCAGGCCATGAAAGAAGATGCAGGGACTCGAAAGTTGATCCAGATGATGGATCGGCGAGCGGGACTGATAGACTTCGATTTCTTCAGGATAGGCTCCAATCAGATGATCCAGATAGCGGGATTCAAACTTGTGAGTTTCCTGGGCCAGGGCTTCCAGATCACTGACGCCATAAAGACTGGCTCCTGCCTTGAAGGTCTCAGCAAAGGTCAATGCCGATAGGGTGGTGTACCCTCCAGCGCTGCCGCCTCGAATGGCAAGACGTTCGGAATCGGCCTTGCCCTGTTCCACCAGGTATTCTGCCCCATTGACGGCATCTTCGACATCAACAATGCCCCACTGTAGGAGGAGTTTGTCCTGGTACGCCCTTCCGTATCCGGTGGAACCACGGTAGTTCAGGTCCAGAACCCCAAATCCACGAGTCGTCCAGAACTGGGTCTTGAGGCTCAGTACACTGTGGGTGGCACTCGTTGGACCGCCATGCAGCATCACCACCAGGGGCGGGGCTTCTCCATCCAGCCCTCTGAAATCCCTGTTGGTGGGAGGATAGTAGAAACCATGGGCTGTTTCCTGGTTGCCCGACGGGAATTCGATGGTTTCAGGAACCGAACAATAGTCCGGATCAAAATCAAGAGTCGTTGACGATTTGATGACCTTTGTGGATGCATCCTTCAGGTTGACAGCAATGATTTCTGAAAAACGGACCGGGGATGATGCCACCGTGTACAGGGTATTGCCTTCGAGGGAGAAACCTCCAAGGTCGGTGTAGGGAATTTCGATGTTCTGGAGCTTTCCTGAATCCAGATCGAAGACAGCGAGTTTGCCCAGGTTGGCGACGCTGTAGTTGCAGATGATTTTGAGTGAATCCTGAAAATCGAAGCTATGCAGTCCAAAAACCCAATGCGGTCCTCCGAATTCGGCCTCCATCGGACAAAGGCTTTTCTTAGATCCTTCACGGTAGAGGTTCCACCATCCCGATTCATCTGAGATGTAAAATAATTCTCCAAAGGGTGAATACCGGGGCTGCTGGACGGAGACCTTTTGCTCCCCGAATCTTCCTCCTGCCACGAGTTTCAGTTCTTCCGGCATCCCCTGATCATCCAGGGAGGTCTGCCAGATCTTGGATTCATCCCAGGGCATATCCGGATGATCCCAAGTCATGAACGCCAGTTTGGAACCATCCGGACTGAGGACCGGTGCGGCATAGAAATCATGACCGCGAGACAGGATCGTGATTATTCCTCCATCCAGATCGACGGCGCCAATCATATTTTCAGGTTCTCCAGCAGCATTGTGGTCTTCGAGGACATAGAGGATCCGGTTGCGTTTCACATCGACGAAACCATTCGCAAAACGTAATCCCCCGGCATCGGTCAACTTACAGGGAGAGAGTTCCTCAAAACGTTGACGGTAGATCTGCTGGTCTGAAAAATTTGAAAAGTAGACCGAGCCTTCATGCATCAATGAGGATCCTCCTCCATATTCATGTACCCGGGTTCGGATGTTGAACGGAGCAGGAGTGATGTCGCTGACCTTGCCCTGTACATCCTGCCTCACCATCACCGAACGTCCTCCTTCCTGGGGACGGGACTCGATCCAAAATAAAGCATCCTGATGAAATTGGGGCGAGGACAGTCCAATCGCGCCGGCGACGATCATGTCGCTGTTGATGGGAGATTTCCAGGAACCGTAAGGGGCTTTTGTCATGACACTGATGGTTTTTTAAAATTGCGAAAGGTAGAATTCTATTCATTTCATCCAGAACGCGCAAACTTCCCCGAAACTACGTTTCCCAGATTTTTTCCTTCATCGGTAATTCTTGATTCCTGGATTTGATTGAAAGACTCATCAGCATCCTCCAGTTGAAATCTTCCCGAAAAATTAAATTTATTTATAAAAAATGGGTTGACAGAAAATTCATGTATCATGTATACATCATGGTTAGGTTCTATGGATCAACCTGACTCGATTCGATGATTGAGTCTTCTATATAAGTTGGAATCCATTTTTTTAATGAAGCACAGGATTCGGTCCTTGCTCTTCAATAAAAGGAAGATGAATATGAAAAAACTATGTTTCACTGCAATGGCAATCGCCACTGTAACATGCATGGGTGCAAGTTTTGTAAACGCTGCAGATGAAGTTCGTTTACGTCTGAACTGGATGTATTACGGTTCACATGCAGGCTTCGCATATGGTAAGGACAAGGGGCTTTACAAAGCTGCAGGTATTGATCTGGACATCCGTTCTGGAAATGGATCGTCTTCAGCTCATCGTCTGGTAGCCAACAAAGACAGCCATTTTGCTTATGGTTCATGCGCAGCCATGGTCACTTTGGCAGCCCAAGGTGCTCCGATCATTTCTGTTGGAGTGATTGATGCTGCAGGTACGGAAGCAATCATTGTACGCCCTGATGCAGGAGTGAGTTCGGTCAAAGATCTTAAGGGTAAAAAGATCCTTACCACTGCGAATGCTGGTGTGAATACTTTTTTCCCACTGGTACTCAGAAGCAATGGAATGAGTTTGAGCGATGTGAATTTGACAAACGTGCCGGACGGAGCATTGGTTTCAAGTTACCTTCAGGGAGCTGGCGGTTCTGTCGCTATCCTCGGAGGGTTGGATGACAAACCTGCTGAAATCAAGGCGAATGGAGGAGCTACTCCTGTTGCCTTTCCATACTCTGATTACGGAGTCAATCAAGTGGGATACTGCATTTCAACCCATCAGGACACTCTCAAGAATAATCCTAGCCTGGTAGAAAGATTCGTAAGAGCCACCATGGTTGCTTACAAGGAAACCGAGAAAAATCCTGATGCTGCGGTGAATTCCATGGCCGACATCGTTGGTGGGACCATGGCAGAAGATTCTGGCAAGGAACAGGCCCGTTCTGTATTGGATGTCACCCTTGGCATTCTTTACTCAAAGGCCAATACGAACAGAACCATGGGACTACATGTCACTTCCGATTGGGATGACATGCTCAACCTGATGAAAAAATACAACGACTTGCAAACCAGTAAGTCGGCAAGTGCTTTTTACAGCAACCAATTCATCAACTAATATTCATGGCGGCCTCGATTCTAGAGGCCGCATCTTTCCGTTAAGAAATCGGGAGTCAATGCCCGCCGCGATCACCATCCAAGACGTCTCCAAATCGTTCAGTACCGAGGGTCAACCCATCCTGGCTTTTGGTCCCGCTGATCTTGAAGTGGAAGAAGGGGATTTTGTAACGTTATTAGGCCCGTCAGGTTGTGGCAAATCCACACTCCTGCTCATGATCGCTGGTCTGCTTTCTTGCACCACCGGAAAAATCGTGATGAATCATGAAGAGGTTTCAGAACCCCGTCATGATATTGGAATGATGTTCCAGGATAGTACTCTTGTTCCTTGGAGAACCGTTCTTGGAAATATCAATCTTCAACTGGAATTGAGAAATCTCAATCTTGATGAGTATTCGGTCAAGATTTCAGAATTGATGGAATCCGTTTCTCTCAAAGGCTATGAGCATCTTCGTCCCCATGAACTTTCAGGAGGAATGCAACAACGTGCTGCACTTTGTCAGGCTTTGATTCATGAACCGAAGACATTGCTCCTCGATGAACCACTGGGCAAGCTCGACGCGATGACTCGTGAAAATATCCGTAAAGATCTTCAGAACCTTTGGATGAATGAAAAGCCGACGGTGCTTATGGTTACCCACAGCATTGAAGAGGCCGTTCAATTGTCTTCCAAAGTCTGTGTCATTACTCCCAGGCCTGGTTTGATTGATAAAACCATTGAAGTCAAACTGCCTTGGCCCAGGGACCTTGACGTGAAACGAAGTCAGATGTTTACCGACTATATGGCAGAAATCCAAGAGGTTTTTCAGGGGTATGGGGTCATATGACTTTTAAAAGAATTAAAGCTTCCATTCGCTGGCTTGTCGATTCATGGATGGTGATTGTTTTTTTTATAGCTTTTTTCCTGTTATGGGAACTGTCCATCGACTGGTTTTCTATACCTCGTTATATCCTACCTAAACCCAGCACCATTTTGGTCAATGCTTCTGCGGATCTTCCAAGGTTGATTGATTACACCTACATTACGGGTTTAGAGACGATTTTAGGATATGTAACGGCAATTGTGATCGCCATCCCCCTCGGATTGGCCATCACATTTTCCTCGATTTTACGTAGGACGATTTACCCCTTTTTCGTCAGCATCGAGATGACGCCAAAGATCGCCTTTGCACCATTGTTCATTTCATGGCTGGGGTTTGGCCTTTTGCCAAAAGTCATTATCGTCTTCCTGGTCTGTTTCTTTCCGATTGTTCTGAATGCAATTCTGGCATTTGGATCCCTGAGTGATGAACTCGATCGTTTTTCAAAAACCACAGGAGCTTCAATTTTAAAAATATTTATTAAAATCAGGATCCCTTCTGCTTTGCCGCAATGTTTTGTCGGGTTCAAATATGCAGCCATCAATGCGACTGTAGGAGCTACAATAGCAGAATTCATCGGGAGTGATCAGGGTCTTGGGTTTTACATTCAAATCCAAACTGGCAATATGCGTACGGATTTAGCATTTGCTGGAATCTTCTTACTGACCATCATGGGACTCTTGCTCTTTGGAATCGTGACTTTTGTCGAACGTGCCCTCATCCCCTGGCATATTTCGCAGAGACGTTGAAACCAAAGCCCTGCCTCTTTTTGTTTTGAGATGAAAAAACATCCTCATTTTATGCACCTTCTGGTAACTGATCTTTCGGGAGTAGAGAGGGCTAAAACCGTTTGGTGTAAAAACGAAGTGGATGCCTCTCTTCTCACGGTAGGCTGGATACCCAGCAATGCTCTCATCACCTGTTTTGGAGATCTGGCCCCATCCAAAAAACCTGAAGTGGGTGACGTCAATCTAGTTCCAGTGAAAGAACAGTCGGTCTTCCTGAAACTTCCAGAGCAATCCAATGAAACCGGATTCAGCGTTTGCACCATAAAAAATTTAGATCAAACACCATGGGCCTGCTGTCTTCGAGGACAGCTAGAATGTGCATCAAAACGGCTGGACAAAGAATTTGGCCTTAAACTTCGAATCGGTTTGGAGCAGGAATTTTACTTGCTTGATTCTTCCAGAGAATCACTCAATGCCTATTCTCTCGTTTCATTTTTCGAGGAAGAGGAATTTCTAGATACCCTTGCCAGAAGCTTGGAAGCAACGGGGATTGGTTTGAAATCCCTTCATGCAGAAAACGGAGTGGCTCAGTACGAATTAACCTTCGCACCTGAAGAGCCACTGAAAGCTTGTGATCAACTGGTGCTGGCAAAAAGCATAAGCCGTTTGTGTGCCGTCAAAATGAAACGGAGAATCACCTTTTCACCCCTTGTCAGTGAAGACAAAGTGGGGAGTGGGCTTCATGTTCATTTCAGTATCTGTGATCGTAAAGGGACCAATATCAATGCCGATGCCAATCATCAGATCAGCAAGCAAGCAGGAGCCTTTCTGTCAGGGATTTTAAAACACCTTAATGCACTCATCGCGTTTACTTCTCCTAGCCTCATTTCTGGAATGCGATATCAGCCTCCACGCTGGACAGCCTATTTTAATAATTTTGCCTTGCAGGATCGAAAGGCTGCGATTCGTCAGACCTGTCTAGGGGATGGGCCAGAACCTTTTCATTTTGAATTTCGAACTGCTGATGCCGCAGCTAGCCCTTATCTAGTTCTCAGTGCCCTGATTCATGCAGGATGCAACGGGATTGAAGAGGAACTGACACCACCTCAGTCTCACTTGACTAATGATCTTTTGAATGAGTTGCCAGATGGCATTTCAAGGCTTCCGCTCAACCTCCAAGAAAGTTTGGATGCATTAGTGAATGATACGGGTCTTATCAGATGTTTCCCGAATGAACTGATTGAGAATTACCTGGACAACAAAAAATTTGAACAAAAAATTGCTCAGCATTTTGAGCCAGAAGAACTGTTTCAACGCTATAGCCAATGTTATTGAAGATGGATTACGATCAATTAAAAAAAGACCTTGAGGGGCTCTACATTACCATTCCCACCCTTTTCCATGATGAAGACCTTACCATCAACGAGGAAGGAATTCGTACCCATATCCGTTTCCTCAAGGAAAATGGAATCAACCAGGAAAATGCCGTCTTACTTGCAGGGGGAGCTGCTGGTGATTTTTCAACCATGAGCTTTGAAGAAAGGATTCGTGTGGCTTCAATCGTGATCGATGAAGCTGGAAGCATTCCGGTCGCCATGGGAGCTCAAACCACGAGTACCCAGGAACTGATCCGGCTTTCCAAAGAAGCCAACAGGCTTGGGGCTTCTTTCATTCAGGTTTCATGTCCTTTTTATTTTAACCACACCGAAGATGATTTTTTTGACCACATCCTTGAGGCCAGTAGAGCATCAGAAGTCGGGATGATCATCTACAATACTTTCTGGACCAGTGCCGAAGTTTCATTTGGGATGGTCGAACGCCTGACGAAAATCCCTCAAGTCATTGGCCTCAAATGGGCTACTACCAGATCGGTGGCGATGGAATTTGAAGATGTGGTCCACAGTTTTGCAGGGCAATTCTGTTTCATCGATAACGACCTCCTCTTTCCCATAAGTCATATGCTGGGAGCTAGGGCTTTTGAGGTTCATCTTTGCAACCATTGGCCTGAATGGGGCATCAAGCTCCTTAAAACCCTCGAGGCGGGTGATTACAAACAAGTTGAATTGGATATGGTGGAAGAAGCCAAACCTTTTTACAAACTCTGGAAAAAGATTGAAATGGAATACACTCGGGGAGATGGATTCCTGGATAAACTCTGTATGGAACTCGTCGGCTTGCCATCCAGTCGCTGTCGGCCCCCTACACGAGATATTCGTGAAAGATACCGTCAAGAAGCGAAAAAGATGCTGATCGCAAGTGAAACCCCGAGAGTTGAAGGTTAATCAGTTGTTACATCCTCTATATTAAGTTGATGAATATCTTTGTCAGCATCAGCCTCAATCAAAAAGAACGAGATCAGCTTGTCTCAACAGGCTTTGAGGATCGCTTCTTCATTCACGAAGAATTTTCTGAGGAAGATCCTCCCCACCCAGATTTTTTAAAATCAACCATCTGTTTTGGAAATGTCCCTGCCCATTGGCTTGCAGAGCATCCAAAACTCGAATGGATTCAACTGATTTCAGTAGGATTTGGAGAATATCTGGAAATTGAACGAAGCCGTTTGGATCCGAATTTCTGCATGACCAACCTCAAGGGCTTTTTCGCAGAACCCGTTGCGCAATCCATGCTTGCAGGCCTGCTATCACTTTTTCGGGGTGTGGACAGCTTTTCCATCCTCAAAGAAAAAGGCGAATGGGTAGGAGATCCATTGCGGGAAAAACTAAAATCGCTGAATCGTGCCAATGTGCTTCTCTATGGCTACGGATCAATCAACAGACAATTTGAAAAACTTCTTCAGCCCTTCGATTGTAAAATGACGATCATCAAACGTTCAAACACCTGCGAGGAACTTGAAAATGCTTTAACAGAAGCAGATGTCGTGGCATCTGTTGTACCGGATCATCCTCAGACCAGAAATATTTTTGATGAAGAACGTCTGAATCGATTCAAACCCAATACGGTATTTCTGAATTTCGGAAGAGGATCGGTGGTGGATGAAGAAGCATTATCTGAAAGTCTGATACAAGAAAAAATTGGTGGTGCGGTGATTGATGTCACTTTTGAAGAACCTCTTCCGAAGAACCATCCATTTTGGAAGTGTCCAAATACCATCATCACTCAACATTCTGCAGGTGGGACCGAGGATGAAATGTCCAAGAAAATCTTATGGTTTTCCGAGAATTTTTCTCGCTTCCGAAATGGTGAACATATGATTAGCCCTGTAAATTTCGAATTAGGATACTGATGCCTCAAATTAAAAAAATAAGAAGTCTTTTACTCAGTTCGCCTTATGCCGAAGAAGGTCATCCTGAAATTTTGGAGTGCTTCCCCAATGGTGCCAAAAGGACCATAGGAATGGTTGAAGTCACTCTGGACAATGGCATGAAAGGTTTGGGAGAAGGGTATCTTGCTGTTTTCGCACCCAGGGTTTTTGAATCAATCGTCGAGCTATGCGCCCCCTACATGGTTGGCAATGATGGGTTTGATTTAAATCAGAGGGTTCGTGATTTATGTCGAGTTTGTGATTACTGGTCTCTTCAGGGGGCAGCAAGACATGTCATCAGTGCCTTTGAAATTGCTCTAGCTGATGCCAAGGCCAAATCATTGAATATGCCGGTCCATAGGCTTTACGGAGAATCCGATGTTGAAAAGATTCCAATGTATGGCAGCGGAGGTATTTGTGACTCCAAGGAGCATTTCCGTGCAGAACTAGACCAACTCTCAGAGCTTGGCATTGGCTTGTATAAAATCCGTGCTGAGAAAGATGATATCTGTCGTACAGCATGGATCCTTGAAGAAGCTGGGAAACGAGGAATCAGGGTGGGGGTGGACATGTGCCAGAATCTTGCAGATCCTCCCCAAAAAGTAAAAGAAGTTGCTGACTACGTAAGGGAAATTGAGAACCTGACCCAAAAGGAAATTGTTTTCCTTGAGGAATCTATTGGCCCTGCAGATCCTGATGGTTTCAAGGCCTTGAGAAGATGTGTCTCACCAAAAGTTTGTGGTGGAGAGATCATCACAACTCCAAAAGAGATGATCGACAGGATTCATGATCATGTTTATGATTTTGTCCAGCCCGATGCTTCTGTGATTGGTGGGATTGGAGCAGTCATGGAGGTATTTCATGAAGCAAAGCTAATGAATACCGAGGTGGTGGTTCATGCATGGGGAGGTCCAGTTGCAATCATGGCCAGTTATCACGCTGCTTTTGCTGGGGGTGGGAATTTAGTCGAGTTTCCTATGCTTGATTTCCCCCTGGGAGATGAGATGCTCGGAGAATCGAAATCAATTGCAGACGGATATCTCAAACGTCCAGATGCCCCTGGTCTTGGGATTACTCTGAATGAAGAAATTGAAAAGAAATATCCGTTTGACGAGACTGCCGTTTATAGTTGCAAAACCCTAGACCGAGGAAAACCTTCAGAAAGTTATTGGAATGAAATTTGAGTTGGCTCGAAAAGAACTGTCTCAATTATTGCCAAAAACATAAACTTCATAAGTCCCTTTTTAAGTCTGAATGTCTCAACGATTGAAGAAAATTGTCCGAATCCCGCTGAGAGATCAAATCCTGGATTCGATAAAAAGGGCAATCATCACCGGTAAATTTAAAGCCTCTGAAAAAATTTCTGAAGAAGAACTTGCTGCTCAACTTGGGGTCAGCCGTACCCCGATCCGTGAAGCAATACGTGTTTTAGAACAACAAGGTTTGTTGGAGGTCATCCCTAAAGATGGCACTTATGTAACAAGTTTTGATTCGGAACAAATAAAAGATGGATTACACGTCAGATTAGCTCTTGAACTACTCGCGTTGAAGCAGTCCCTCGAGCGTTTATCGAACCTGGAATGGAGAAATCACTGTCATGAACTCCAGAAACTCCTCGATTTGATGTTTGATGCTGCTCAAAATTTGGATGCTGAGAAGGATGCAGAACTCGACATAGAATGGCATACGACCATCATTGATGCCTCACGCAATCAAAATCTATCAAGAACTTGGCGTTTAACAGGCTTGAGTCATTTCATTTGGTCTCTGGAATATCGTCTCTATCCATTGAACCAAGATGATCTCCTGAAGCACTTCGAGCGGCATAAAAAACTTCTTCATGTTTTCAACGAAAAGAATCCTGAACAATGTGCCTCAGAGCTTCAGTATCATATTATCAGAAAAATCCAAGATATTGACTCTGCTGAAAACCCCCATCCCAACGTTTAGCCCGATTCCCTCTGGCACTTCATAAAGAGGCATGAAGTAGGCTTCAAGCTAGAACAAGACCAAAATAAATTCTCCTACCTTGACTCAAAGAACTTAAAGAAAAATTTCTCGTGCAGGAGTGAAATGGTCCAGATCACGAGGTTGGAAGATGTAGTTTTTGAAGACCTTCTTGTTCAGTTCGATTCCTAAGCCTGGTTTTTTGGGCAGTTCAAACTCTCCATTTTTCAAGACCAGAGGTTCCACGAGCACATCCTCCCTTTCCGGAACCGGAATGTATTCGAGCATCAGGAAGTTGGGCATGCAGGCGGCCGCATGGATGGAAGCAGCAGTGCAAACGGGTCCGTTACAGTTGTGTGGAACAACCGGGCAATAATAAGTTTCTGCCATCATTGCGATTTTCCGGAGTTCATTCATGCCACCGGTGTAGATGGCATCGGGTTGGATGTAATCGCAGCAGTATTTTTCCAGAAGTTCCCGGAACTGGAACCGTGCTACATAGCGCTCTCCCGTGGCGATTGGGGTTTTGGTACTGCGCTTCAACTCGACATAGGCATCCAGGTTTTCTGGAGGCAGGGGTTCTTCGAAGAAGAGCAGGTCAAATTCTTCGAATCGCTGAGCCAGGCGTCTTGCCTGGGGCAGGTCGAATCGTCCATGGGCGTCAACCATCAGGTTGATGTCGGGCCCGACGGCATCACGGACCTGACGGACGCATTCAACGGTGATATTTTCCTGTTTCTTGGTCATGGAATGTGCGGCATATCCAAAGGGACTCCACTTCAATGCCTTGAATCCTTTTTCAACAGCCCTGGCAGCGCTTTCTGCATATTCCGAAACCCGGGTTGGCCCCATCTTGGTCTTCATGAACCAGTAATTGCCGTAGCAGGGAACCGTCTCCCGGCAAGGACCACCAAAAAGCTCATAGCATGGAACGCCGAGCAACTTACCCTTGATGTCCCAACAAGCGATTTCGATAGCACTCAGGGCGACATTAACCAACAGGTCCGAACGCAGGAACTGCCCCCGGTAGCGGTCCTCCCACAAAAATTCGATGGAACGGGGATCTTTGCCAATCACCGTTCTTTTGTAATCTTCAATCAGGGTCACCATCGTCTTTTCAAAAGGTTCGATGGTTGCCTCTCCGATGCCCACCACCCCCTCATCAGTCAAGACTTCGATAAAGACCCAGTTTCGACGATGGGCCTCGACGAGATAAGTTTTGATGTCCGTGATCTTCATTTTATTTCCTGATCTGCTCACTCATAACAGGATGAGACCATAAAAAGACCAAAAGGGAAACCATCAAAGCTTCCTTTTGAATTGAGGATTATTTTTAACAAGAACACAGAATTTCAACCATGAAAATAACTAGAAAGCATCCCACACCTTGTAACGGTCACAAAGATTTCCCGCCACGTCAAATTTCACAGAGGATGGTTCTTCTATAAGCTCATATTCCTTTAGTTCTCTGATTTCCTTCAAGACTGCAGGAGAAACAAGCAATTTCTCGAGACTCAATGTATCTTGGATTCGGACCAGCAGGGGCGGGGCATCCAGGGTGTTGCCTTTCTTCAGAGCCATGCACATCGCTCCCTGATCGTTTGGCATGACAGGAGGAAGCGAAATATCTTTTACGGAAGAGGGATCTGAAAGTCCATTCAGGTAGGTGACTTTAAAATCGATCTCATCATGAAGACGTTGTGTGATGAAGTCTGCCGCACCCATCCCGTTTGCATTTCCATGAGACTCCACGGTCAAGTTCAGAACTGCCACGCCGTTGATTTTCACATCACCGATACGATCGGTCAGAAAACGTCCTGTGATGTTCGGATCCATGCCCGGCCCAGCAATGTTTTTCCCCATGTAATCGAGGGCAAGGGCATGCATTTGTTTGAGGGGCAAATCCGGGATGCAGGTTCTGGCATAATCCAGAATTTTAGCATCCCGTTCGAATAGTTTCTCCCTAGGAACGCATTCGACTAGAGCGGTTTCATGAACAGCATTTTCGACGATTGCAAGAGCCCCGATAATCTGAGGCATGTTTTCCAAGGCTACTTTTGCCATGCCCACCATCACTTCTGGAAAATACTGATAACCGAGACGATGACAGGTTTCTGCCGCAAGATGTTTACCGCATCCTATGGCAAGCATTTTACAGAATCCCGACTCATGTTTCGCCGTGAAGCCTGGATGAGGTTTAATGCGTGAAAGAAAGAATACGGCATCTGCGCCATGTGCGTGGGAATCAAAATAGACTTTTAGCTCATTCCCGAACCCTGTCTGGTAATGACCTATTTCGACGGCATCGATGTCTGAGAGGATAGGACAACCTGAACTTTCATTGGTGACTCCAAGGGTTTTTAGTAGTTCGATCTGACCTTCGCTGGTACCTCCCCCGTGACTTCCCATTGCGGGAAAAATGAAAGGCAAGGTTTTGCTTGCTTTGAACCAGTCGATGACTGCTCTGACGATTTCGGGCAGATGATGGACCCCCCTTGATCCAACACCAACTGCGACAGTACTTCCTTCCTCCAAACGTTCACTGATTTTAGATTGTTCCATTGTTTCCAAGATGGTGCCGGCTAAGTCCGAAATGCTGTCGGTTTGGAATCTGCGCCGTACCTTGGCCAAGGGAGGTAATTCAACATTTCGGTATAGGTAATCAAGATCCATTTCACTGAACTTAGGAACAAATTTGTTTTACCGGTACTTTGAAATTATTAGGGCTTGACGAACGTGGGATGGCAGAAACCATCCCGAGCAGGGATCAGATTCAGGAGGATTTCGGAGTCACATCAGTTTCAATCCGAAAGACTTTCCCATCATGGATCGGCCAAAAATCCTTCAACGAAGCCAAAAGGCTTCACCTTCATGGGTTTCCATGCTTTTGATTTTTGCTTTGACATCATCGAGCAATGGTTTTCTGGCTGCCATGGCCTGATCCGCCATTTCCTTACTCGAATAAAGCGAAGTCATCACCGCGGTGGTGGAACCGGTTCTGGTGCACAGAAGGATCTCAGCGTTTGGGAAATTAGTTGGTGCGTTCGCCTGGTACTTCGCAACCAGTTCATCGGCATCTTGTTCTGATTGATATTCGAATAACGTCGTTCTGCAGTAACTCATGGTATTTTTCCAATTGGAGTGATTTTTTTCCAAGGATAACCATGATCCATGGCCTTCGCAAATGATTGAGGAAGATGAATTCGATAAACTCGAAGGTTCACTTGAAACTTCATTCAGGCAGCATCCGGTTCCTGATGCCAGGATTCCTAAAGAATGGTTCTTTCAAAAAATAACATCAGCCGCTTCTTGATTCTTTCCACCTCGCGACTCCCTTCGGGAAAATTCAGCCGTTTGTTGATCCTTTCTTGCCTGAGTTCTTTCTTGCCTGAGTTCTTTCTTGCCTGAGTTCTTTCTTGCCTGAGTTCTTTCTTGCCTGA
>Ga0208765_1000356_pt1 | contig 30119 bp, 27 predicted proteins | sample ETNtaG_2_FD_185783 | JGI IMG/M metagenome (GOLD analysis project Ga0208765, IMG submission 185783) | Marine microbial and viral communities from oxygen minimum zone, Eastern Pacific Ocean - ETNP201406SV203 (SPAdes) (version 2) | ecosystem: Environmental > Aquatic > Marine > Oceanic ...
CCTTCCCAAATTGTGGTTGCTGGTGAAGTAGTGTCAATGGTTCGATCGAAATCTTGTGTAATTGTAGAGGCTTGAGTTCGAAGGAGGTATGTGATTGGTAATTTTTGGGCCATGGATTTAGCCAACCATGGGCGTCGGCATCCATTGTTAGTGAGATAAATTTGGGAAGCGAACTCGGTTAGATCGGTTTGACCTGTAACTAACCCTGGCTTATCTTGAGGATGGCCAATCTCTGCTCGGGACTCAACAACGGTGACTTCGTGACCTTGAGTATGTAATTCATGGGCGCAACTCAATCCTGTAAGGCCGGCACCTATTACGAGAATATTCATGCTGGAATCTCCGGAATTATTTCTAAGGCGAAGACTGGACATGCTGGGATACAATGTTCACAATGGGTGCATGTAGGTTCATCTACAATTGCTAATAGGGACTCGAGAGTGAGTGCATCGACTGGACATAGGGCAATACAAGCTCCACAACCATAGCATAGATCATCATCGACGATGAATATGTGATTGGGGATGCGACCCATGCATTTGCGAGGATTAGTTAGCACATCAAGACACCCTCCCCTTGATTTCCAGTGGAACTGATATTTTTGATTGAAAAGACATCATGAATGCTGTCTTTTGTTAATTTGACATACACGTTCAAGAGAAGAATGACTGTAGTGTATAGTGATTGAGTTAAGGAAAATGAAAATTGATAGATCTACAAAATAATTTTGTAATTTCCAGTGGAAATGAGGGGGGCTGTTCAATCCGAACATTCTTCGGGAACCACCTGATGGTCGACACATGGTCCTCTATACACCAGGTCGAACGAGTTCATATCCAGATGAACCTGTGAAATCTGGAATTCGAATTCATTTTCTGGGTGGTGGAAATGAAGTCGGAAATGTAGGTGTAGTCCTGGAAGATCAGACAGCTACTCGATTGTTAATTGATTATGGTTTGGCACCATCAAGACCACCCCGTTATCCATCAGAAGCCCCACCCATTGGCGATGCGATATTTACACATACCCACATTGATCATATTGGAATGGCTCCATGGTTGGTTGGAAATCACGATACCAATCTCCACGGAACCACATTAACTGCAGCTCTGTCAGGGATGATGTGGAAAGACACATACAAAGTGAGTTCAATCGAAGGATATCCACTTCCTTGGGATCGTAGAGATGAGGATTATGCTAAAGACGCATGGAAAACTCATGCATATCATGAATGGGCACAACATGACAATTGGAGATGGCAACTACATCCCGCAGGCCACGTTCCTGGTGCTGCAATGATAGAAATTGAAACACCCACTCACCGAATTCTTCACACCGGGGATATCGATACTCGAGATAGTCCAAACACCCTCGGAGCAAAACCAATTGAATGCGACATCCTACTTCTAGAATCAACATATGCAGGTAACGAACACCCAAACAGAGCCGATGAAGAAGCCCGATTTATTGCAAAAGTTGTGGAAGTCGTTGAAAGGGGTGGTATTGCAATTATCCCAGCATTTGCTAGTGGCCGAGGCCAAGATGTGCTCAAAATACTCCATGATTCAGGATTAGATCTCAATGTTCACTATGATGGGATGGGCAAAGCCATCAGTCAACAATGGTTGAATCATCCTGAACATCTTCGTGATGCAGATTCATTTGAAGCGGCATTCAAGTGGTCACGACGAGTTCGCTCGAAGTCAGATCGTAAGCGCGCCCTAGAAGCAGATGTGATTATCACAACTTCAGGAATGTTGGACGGCGGACCAATCCTATGGTACCTTAATCGTTTACGAACCGATAATCGGTGTGCTATTTTGTTCACTGGATATCAGGCAGAAAAGAGTGGTGGACGCAAACTCATTGAGACAGGGAGAATCCCTATCTATGGACACACAGTTGATGTCGCTTGCGAAATTGATCGGTTTGATTTATCCAATCATGCCGGCCACACCGAATTGGTTAATTTCGCAGAAGCATGCAATCCAAAACACGTGGTATTATTCCACGGTGACCCCGAAACCCGACCCATATTAGGGGAGGCATTGGAAGCAAAGGGGATGACTGTCCATTATCCAAATAATGGTGAAAACGTCCACATTCAATGACCCCCAATATTGAATATAGGTGGTGAATAGGGCACCCCATGGCCCGAAAGGCGGCAGCTCCTGGCGATAAGAAGAAAAGACGCCGAAGGAAGATGAAATTAACGCTTAGATCCCGTGGCTTGAAGAAAGAATCAGACACCTATTCTGACAAAGTTGGGTGGTCTCAAGTCAAGGGTGAGACTGAAAAAACCGAGAAAATCGAATCAAGCACCATCCGACACCAATGTACTATGTGCGGCTCAATCAATGAAGTTCCACGACCAAAAAGACAGCGATATTCAGTTCAGTGCGCATATCCTGACTGTGGCCACATCGATGAACTAGGTGTTCTTTGATTAATATTCAAAACACACCAACAATTCGCTTCACTGAAGCGACAACGAGCACAACAATGAGAAGTTTCCTAATGATGTGCTGCGGCGCAACATCAGCACCAAAACGAGATCCAATGAAACCACCGATTAGAACTGCGAAAACAAAAGGCAACAACGTCTCAATATCGAGAACCATTTGACCAGAGAGTGTGGCCCCACCAAGTGAGGCAAGTGAATTCACCCACACGAAAATCGCTGATGTGGCGGCCGCGCCTTTTGGGGTAGCCCACCGTCTTAACACCAAAATTGGAGACAATAGAACCCCGCCCCCAATTCCAACTACACCACTAGCAAATCCAATGACACCACCCGTGGGAGCAGCAACATTCCATTCAGGCGCACCAACAACAACTACATCTTCAGTTCCGACAGTATACAATCGCCAGGCTGCTAAAACCAAACAAACCGACAACAACAGATCATACACAGAACCCTCTACTTTCAGATACCCCGCAAACATGGCGAGAGGTACACTTGCCACAATGAATGGAATCGTCAACTTAGGTACATGATGTCCAGCGCGATGGAAATGCCAGAAAGCGATTGCTGCGACTACAAGATTCAGACACCATGCGTGTTGTTTGAGCCAGGCCGCTTCCATGGCCCCATAAGTACTCAATGAGAGAACCGCAAGATACCCCGAAGCCCCACCGTGGCCTACACTTGCGTACAATGTAGCTACGATGAACAAGGCAAAACAGATTGCAAGCAGACCCAAATCCACAACGGACCCACCCTGCCGTCGAACTCAAACCCTCTGGTACCATCGGCTCACCATGGAGACCTTGGTCACCATTGAGCGAGCCATTGAGATTGCTCGTCAGACGGCGATGATTCAAACCTCTGAATCGATTCCACTTTCACAAGCCCACAATAGAATTCTTAGCCAAGATTTGACTTCAAATGTGGATGATCCACCATTTGACAATTCAGCAATGGATGGTTGGGCTGTTCGAAGCAGCGACCATGAACGCGTTGAGATTAGCACGACGGCAGCCGGCTCACCCCCTTCGAAAATTGGGGAAGGGCAAGCAATCCGAATCATGACGGGAGCCCCAATACCACATGGAGCAGACGCAATTGTCCTCATTGAAGATGGATTACACGGTAAGGCCCACACCAATTTCATCCGCCATCAAGGTGAGAATTTGAGCAAAGGAACCGTTGCACTGCGTGCTGGCCAAATTATGACACCCGCCGCAATTTCACTGGCGGCGACCATGGGCCATGCAACGATTCCAGTTCGAGTAAAGCCACGCGTTGCAGTCATCAGCACGGGCAACGAACTTGTCACACCTGGAGAGGAATTAGAAGCCGGATCAATCTATGAATCGAACTCATATGGATTGTGTGCCTTACTAGAGAAAATTGGATGCACACCCATACTCCAAGAGGTTGTTGTCGATTCTTTGGACGCTCTTAGAACCACATTGGATTCACTAGAATGCGACGTCATATTGACCAGCGGCGGAGTCAGTATGGGCGACTTCGACTATGTTCGAATACTCATGGAAGAAGAAGGCACCATTCACTTTTGGAAGGTCGCAATGAGGCCTGGCGGCCCACCCCTGTTCGGCACTTGGAAAGGCACACCACTATTCGGCCTTCCAGGAAATCCAGTGAGCAGTCACTTGGTTTTCACAATGATTGTCGCACCGTGGCTATCCCCTGAGGCCCCATTAGGTAACAACGTCCGGGTCCTATTGAAAGATACAGTCAAGGGCGCACCGGGCAAAGTTTGTTTGCGTAGGATCCAAATTTCTTCTGAGGCCGAACAACTTGTGGCGACAACCCACACTCACCAAGGAAGTGGTAACATTCACTCTATGGTTGCCCACAATGGAGTTACATTACTTCCACCAGATACTAGTGCAAATCCTGGCGACATCATCGATGCACTATGGTTTCTTTAGAATGAGTTCAAGAACAAGCGCGTCAACGACCGAACATGCCCGCCGATGAAGAGTGGATTGTAGTACGCGGAGCACGTACACACAACCTACAGAATATCGACGTCGAAATCCCTCGGGGACAATTCGTGGTCGTGTCAGGGGTTTCTGGATCGGGCAAATCCAGTTTAGCATTCGACACCCTCTATGCAGAGGGACAACGCCGTTATGTGGAAAGTTTGAGCTCATACGCTAGACAATTCCTTGGACAGATGAAGAAACCAGATTGTGACAGCATCGAAGGACTTTCTCCCGCAATCAGTATTGATCAGAAACAAGGAAGCCACAATCCACGCTCAACAGTATCAACCGTGACAGAAATCATGGATTATCTTCGCTTATTATGGGCACGAATCGGGCAACCACACTGCCCTGAGTGTGGAATTGAAGTTGCCCGCAGAACCGTACAGGAAATTGTTGATGATGTGATGTGGCACTATGAAGGCCACGGAATTATTGTCTGGACACCAGTTATTCGTGACCGTAAAGGAACGCATGCAGATTTATTCACATCATTGGCTGAACAAGGCTATCTCTTTGGCCGTATCAATGGAAGGGATGAGGAATTTGAGAACCCACCAACACTAGAGAAGAATCTACGCCACAGTATCGATGTACGTATTGATCGAATGCGCCTTTCTCGTGCCAACCGACAAAGATTGACAGAATCTATTGAATCAGCCCTAACTCTAGGTGGTGGCAGCCTTGCAATCGAATCATTTGAGGCCCCGAAGGCAAGTGTGAAACTCACAGAAGGCTCGAAAGCGAACAGCACCAAACTGGGAACCGTTACTCCATATTCTGAAGAATTTGCATGTCCCACACACGGTGCATTCCTACCAGAAATGTCACCCCGCATTTTTTCATTCAACAATCCACTGGGAGCCTGTCCAGATTGTCAGGGATTAGGTGTTCAGCGACGATTTAGCCACGATTTGTGTATTGATGAAAGAGCGACAATCGATGATGGGTGTGTTTACCCATTCCGTAGATCAATGATGTCGGGGTGGTACAAGTCATTGATGAGGCAAACATTCCTCCACTACGGTTTCGACATTCACACTCCCGTCGAAGACCTTGATGAGGATGCCCGCAACATTTTGTTGTGGGGTTCTGGAACTACCTCTATTCAATATGAATTCTCAAGCAAAAAAGGATCATCTTACCAAATGTATCGACCATGGGAAGGTGTATTCGCACGATTGGAGAGGACATTCACAGAAACATCGAGTGAACGCACACGAAATCGACTTCTTTCCTACATGACAGACGAACCATGCTTGGCTTGCAATGGTGCAAAACTCAACCCTGCAGTTCGGGGCGTTTTCGTCGGTGGCACAAACCTTCCATCATTCAATGGAGCCAGTACCCTTGACGCCTTGGCCATCATCCAAACATGGTCTACTGGTTCGGTGGATGAAGCATTCTGGGAAGAGATTGAACGCGCACCCCCTACCTTGCAAAACATTCGAGCCTTGAATGAGCGAGAGATGTTCATCGGCCGTGAAATCATCAAAGAGATCGGCAACAGATTACGCTTCCTTGCTTTGGTCGGTTTGGATTATCTTACATTGGACCGCCGCGCGAACACCCTATCTGGGGGAGAAAGTCAACGCATTCGATTGGCAACACAAATTGGCACCCGCCTCACTGGTGTGATGTACGTTCTTGACGAGCCGAGTATTGGCTTGCACAGCCGCGACAATTCTCGATTGTTGTCAACATTACGTGAACTCTGTGAACTTGGTAACACACTCATTGTCGTCGAGCACGATGAAGCAACACTTCGTCAAGCAGATTGGTTGGTAGATCTCGGTCCCGGTGCAGGCAAAGCTGGTGGGAGAATCGTATCCAACGGCCCATTGAAAAAATTACTGAAATCAAAAGAGAGTATCACCGGCTCATATCTCTCTGGCAAATTATCAATTCCCATTCCAGAAAACAGAATCCAACCAAACGGTGCATCAATTCAGATTAATGGAGCCCGCCTCAATAATTTACAAAATATTGATTTGGAAATACCATTGGGTTGTATGGTTGCTGTTACTGGCGTTTCTGGGAGCGGAAAGAGCAGCCTAGTCACCGGCACGCTGGCTCCAGCGTTACAACGCGACCTCAATGGTGCGGAGGCCACACCTGGCCCATTCCACAGTATCACCGGTCATGAAGAATTAGACAAGACCATCGTCATTGATCAATCACCAATCGGGCGCACCCCTCGCTCCAACCCAGCCACTTACACTGGCGTATTCACTCCCATCCGCACACTTTTCTCAGAAACTTCACTGGCTCGTGAACGAGGATACGCCCCTGGTCACTTTTCATTCAATGTCAAAGGAGGGCGTTGCGAAGCTTGCAAGGGCGGCGGCTCAATTAAACTCGAGATGAATTTCCTTCCAGATGTTTGGGTCACATGCGAGATTTGCAAGGGCGCACGGTACACCCGAGAAACACTTGAGGTGACTTGGAAGGGTCGCACAATATCTGACATTCTAGGAATGAGTGTGGCTGAGGCCGTGGGATTCTTTGCCAATCAACGCAAGATCCATCGAATTCTGAAAACATTGGATGATGTTGGATTAGGCTACATTCGATTAGGCCAACCCGCCACCACTCTTTCGGGCGGCGAAGCTCAACGCGTCAAATTAGCAAGTGAACTCCATCGCCCAGCAAACCGCCCCACTGTGTATATCCTCGATGAACCGACAACCGGTCTTTCGATGGCTGACGTTGATCAATTGATTCAGGTCCTACTCCGAATTCGTGAGAACGGACACACCGTCATCATCATTGAACACAATCTCGATGTCGCCAAGTCTGCTGATTGGATTATTGATTTGGGTCCAGAAGGCGGTGAAGAAGGCGGTAATGTGGTTGCTGTTGGCACCCCTGAAGAGATCGCCAAGAATTCACAGAGTTACACCGGCCAGTACCTCTCAGCACAACTTGAGAAACCATGAACGCATTCCGGTTTGTTCAAGGACGGTCGTCAAGGGCCGCCTCCCCGTAGGGGGAGGCGTGTGAGCGGAATGCCTGTGCATCTGATTGAGGTCACCCCTCGTGAATTGCCTGGGCTCCAAGATACAAGGGGAGAAAGCATTCGTAGCATGCTATCAGCAGATCACAATCTCACAGTGGGACAGGTCCGTTCGATAACAGGATACCAAATCAAGGCCAACCTATCGTCGGATGAAATACTCCAAGGACTCCAGAACCTATTCACCGACCCCATCATCGAATTGGGTGTAGCCAACAAGAGTCTGCTTGACGACTCCACATTGTTTGCTAACAAACCTGACCTTGCAATCATGGTCGGTTTCAAACCCGGCGTGACCGACAACGCCGCCCAAGCCGCTCTCGATGGGTTGCTCACCTTATTCCCTAGACAGAAGGATGCCCAGATTGCCACGACGATGACTTACTTGTTCTGGGACATACCTTCTGATACCGACGTCATATGGTTGGCTAATACCCTACACAATCCAATGATTGAACGCGCGGCGCTGGCAACTCCAGAACACTGCGCAAATTCAGTATGGCCTCAATTACCATACCCAGAACGCCCCGTGGTTGAATTCGCTCCACCAGCAACCATTGATCTTGAAGTGAGTGATGAGACACTAGTGCAAATCTCTGAAGAAGGCCTTTTGGCTTTGAATTTAGAAGAGATGCAGGCAGTCCAGTCACACTACCGAAATCCACAGATTCAAACGATCCGTGAAGGGTTGGGTTTGCCACCCAATGCACCAACCGACGTTGAACTCGAATGCTTAGCCCAAACATGGTCAGAGCATTGCAGCCACAAGATTTTCGCCGCCAAAATACATCATACTGATACGACAACTGGAGAAAACAGCGAAATCAATTCACTGTTCAAGACTCACATCATGCAACCGACATTAGATATGCAAAAACAAGTAGATTGGTTACTGAGTATTTTCCATGACAACTCGGGCGTCATTGAGTGGACACCTGATTGGAGTCTTTGCATCAAAGCTGAAACTCACAACTCCCCCAGTGCGTTGGATCCCTTTGGCGGCGCCATGACTGGCATCGTTGGTGTCAACAGAGATATTCTCGGTACGGGCTTGGGTGCCCGACCAATCGCAAACATGGACGTATTCTGCTTCGGTCCCCCTGATTACGCAGGTGATTTGCCGGGCGGCCTTTTCCATCCTTCTCGAGTACTACGTGGTGTACATGCAGGAATTCGTGCCGGTGGAAACGAATCAGGAATTCCAACAGTGAATGGTGCAATCGTGTTCGATGATCGATACATCGGCAAACCACTCGTCTATGCTGGTACTGTTGGAATAATGCCACGCCGATTACCTGACGGCCGCGAAAGCCACGACAAGACACCCTCTCCGGGCGACATCGTCTACATGCTCGGTGGGCGAGTTGGTAGTGACGGAATACATGGTGCGACATTCTCTAGTCTGGAATTGACAGAAGAGAGTCCGAGCAGCGCTGTTCAAATTGGTGACCCAATCACTCAGAAGAAAATGCTCGACATGGTTCTAGAAGCACGCGATGCAGGACTCATCCGGGTGATTACCGACAACGGGGCCGGCGGCCTTTCCAGTAGCGTGGGTGAGATGGCAGAACTCACCGGTGGGGCCGAATTGGATCTCGCAGTGGTTCCTCTCAAACAACCAGGCTTATCACCATGGGAAATTCTCGTCTCTGAGAGCCAGGAACGCATGACTGTGGGGGTAAGCGAACAAGATGCTGAGGCATTCGAGGCACTAGCTACACTACACGAGGTCGAAGCCACAGCAGTTGGAACATTCACCAATAGTGGTGCATTCATCGTCAAACACGGAGATTCAAACGTCGCCCATCTTCCAATGGATTTCATGCATGATGGTTGCCCCCAACTTCAACTCAAAAGTGAGTGGACACCCCCCGTCCATGAAGAACCCAATTTCCCAGACGTTAAAGAGAAAGAAATGGGTAATATCCTCAGTAGAGTTCTTGCTAGACCAAATGTCGCTAGCAAAGAATGGTGGGTCAGACAATATGATCACGAAGTTATAGCCCAATCAGTCATCAAACCATTCTGTGGCGTCAATCACGACGCCCCGGGCGATGCAGCAGTCATAGCACCCATTCATGGCGACACACGCGGGGCTGTGGTCTCTTGCGGCATCGTTCCTCGATATTCCGACATCGATGCATACGCAATGACCGCAGCCAGCATCGATGAAGCCGTTCGAAATGCAGTTTGTGTGGGCGTCGACCTCGACAAGATTGCAGGATTGGATAATTTCTGTTGGCCTGACCCCATCGAGAGTGAGAAGACACCAGACGGACGATTCAAACTCGCTCAATTGGTCCGCAGCAACCGTGCACTGGATGATGTGTGTAGGGCGTACAACTTACCTTGTATCTCAGGAAAAGATTCAATGAAAAACGATGCTAAACTCGATGGTAAGAAAATCAGCATCCCACCAACCCTACTTTACACCGTTCTAGGCGATCATCAGGATGTTCGAAAGGCCGTTTCAAGCGATTTCAAAGACAAAGGCGACATCATCTACATCTTGGGTGAAACTCACCAAGAATTGGGCGCCAGCGAACTGAGTTTCATGCTCGCTGAAGAAACAGGTGGCGGCATAGGCAATGATGCCCCACAAATCGACACAACACGTAATCTCACAATGTATCGAGCCCTGACCGCTGCCATGGGAGATGGACTAGTTAGAAGCGCCCATGATTGCAGTGACGGCGGCCTTGCAGTTGCCGTTGCAGAGTGTTGTTTCGGTTGCGATGGGGCGACTACAATCAATCTAGATGCATTGGTCAATGACAACGTAGACGAATGGGCTGCATTATTCGGCGAATCACTTGGCCGAATTTTGGTATCTGTTAGGCCCGAAGATGCTGATTCGTTTGAGTCCGCCATGACTGGAAATGCAATCACAAGAATTGGCACGGTTGACGACAAGAAAACCCTCCAATTCACAATCGGTGACAATACCATTCTCAAGGCGAACCTTGGAACGCTCCTCGCCTCTTGGAAAGGCACACTGAATATGGGGGGTGGTGAATGATGGCAGACACCGTACGTGTAGCCGTCCTCTATGGCTTCGGAATCAACTGTGACCACGAGACGAAAGCAGTCTTCGAAATGGCCGGCGCGCAAGCTGAACGCATTCACGTGAATGAATTGGTCAATGGTGACAAAACACTCGCAGATTACCACATCATGGCAGTACCCGGCGGATTCTCTTTCGGAGATCACCTTGGAAGCGGTAGACTACTCGGCAACCGCCTACGATTTGGAATCCGCGACATGGTACAGGAGTTCGTCAAATCAGGCAAACTCGTCATAGGCATTTGCAATGGATTCCAAGTCCTTGTCAAGATGGGTCTACTTCCTGGCGACGAAGATGTCAGCCTCACTCAAACTGCGAGTCTAACACTCAACAACACGGGTCATTACGAGGATAGGTGGGTGCATCTTGAGTTTGATTCGGACAGTCCTTGTGTGTGGACCAAGGGCCTAGAACGCATACGCGTGCCAGTGCGTCACGGAGAGGGCAAGTTCGTGACTACCATCGATACTAATCTCGACCAGTGGGCAAAGAACGGCCAACTTGTTGTTCGCTACGTAGATCCAGATGACACATACCCAAGTGCAGGTGACGAACTACTCCCATTCCCAATCTGCCCCAACGCGAGCATGCGCAACATCGCGGGCGTGTGCGATCCAACAGGACGAATATTCGGTTTGATGCCACATCCAGAAGCCAACCATAGCACTTGGTTGGGGGCAACGTGGACGCGAGAAATGCCTGAACACGGTGAAGGCGAAGGTATGGCAATCTTCCATAACGCCGTTAAATTCGCCAAAGAAAACCTATGATTGCAGATTATAGGCGGCCTTTCCAACCCAATGTCATGCAGCCACAACAAGGACAGATGGTTCAAGGATTCACCGACCCACAAGCAGCAGCACAACCAGCGATGATGGGCGGCCAACAAGTGATGGTTGTCGCCCAACAATCGCCCGCACCCACATGGATGGGCGTGATCATGATTTTGTACGGATTAATCGCCACAGCATTTGGTGCACTTGGTATGGCTGAAGGATTGCAAGAAGGCATATACATGGTCAACCAATTAGTGGGCGTTCTCGTTGCATTAACCATCGGTGTTGGTGGCTTTTTCACTTTCCAGCGAAAGAAGATGGGTGTTTGGATCGGCCTAGGCGCGGTTGGCGTATCGACGCTGATGGGAATCGTCGTATCCATGTCCGTACGCGATGAATTGGGTGGTGGAACCGCCGGAGATATTTTTGGTGGATTTGGAATCATAATGACCCTCGGATGTAACGCATTCTGTGCATTGATGATCGCCATTCCATTGATGGCTACAGGCAGCAATCTCGAGTGAATATCAATCGTCGAGAAGGTCATCTAGGCCTTCCACAGCATCACTGAGCTTGTCTCGCTTGGCCTTGCGCTTGGCAACGTGAACATCAGCGAGAATGTCTTGCAATTCCTCAGGCTCGTCCTGAACAGCCACATTGGCCGCGACCCGATCTGTCAACGCCGTATCTTCTCCAGGCCGGTCTGAGCGATCGACCTCCTCAATTTCACGACTAGGAATAGTTCGTTGTCCAACATTTTCTTCAACCACTTCCCCAATTCCTTCCGATATCGCTCGAGCGGATTGGGGGCTGGGCGGCGCATCTTTCCATGGATTTCTATTGGCCATATCGCGAATGAGTGAACCCTTGGGACGAGCCCTTGCCGCTGCGAACAGCGCATCAATTTCCTCTTGCGTTGGAGCAGCCCTTGGACCTTCATGTTCAGTCAAAAGTCGAACATATCCTTGCAAGACTTCACCATGCACTCCATCGTGATCGTACTGGTGGGGGTTACCCACCATCGCCAACAGCTCTTGACCCCACCGAGATACAACATCATCACCCCGAGCAAGACGCTCACGCACCTTTCCGTGCTGTGTGATACAAGCCTTACAGCGAGCTGAACCGGGATCATCAGGCGCGTCGCACATCAAACAACAGACGGCGAGACCCATGTCACTCATCGCACGTCGAGGCAGTGACATCAACACGACACGAACAGACCCTACGCATGAAACATCCCCATCCACGAACCCTCAAAGGGTAGCATTCATTCCAAGCGGTGGTGGCCATGGACGATTCGCGTAAACCCCGCAAAGATTTGGTCGAGGATGACCCCTTTGCAAAGACAGTACGCCCCATATCTCATTCTAGAGCCAGAGACGATGGAAATTGGCGCGCACAGACTGGACCACGCGTTGTACAGGTCCAATTCAGCCCCTTCAGCCGAGGCTTTACCCAAGCATATCGTCCTGCACCAACTCTACACACGGGATCCTTCTGGCATTTTTCAAAAACCGAAATCAAAGATTTGACAATCTCCCTTGCCGCATTTTCGTTGGGCCTGTCCTTCATGTTTCATGGTGGCCTTCTCGGAGGAATGCTGAGTTATGGCCCTGCTTTATTGAAATCAATTCCTGTGATGTTTGTTTTCGCAATCATTGCTTTTGGTCCCGCGTTCATCATCCATGAATTGGCACACAAATTTGTTGCACGACACTATGGGTGTTGGGCAGAATTTAGAGCGGATCCCGCTGGCTTGAAAACGGGTGTTGCCATCGCGTTTTTCGTTGGATTTTTGTTTATGGCACCCGGGGCTGTTATGGTTGCTGGAAACGTTAATCGAAAACAAAACGGCATTATTTCATTGGCCGGCCCAGCCTCGAATCTGATACTATGGTTGATTGGCCTACCCGCATTCATTCTTTTCCAAGAAGGAAGCCTTGGGTTGGTTGTATTCTATTGGATGGTGGCGAACTCAATTCTTGGCGGATTCAATATGTTGCCGTTCGGTCCATTGGATGGTAAGAAAATCAAGAGTTGGTCTGAACCGGTTTTCTGGTCATTCATTTGCATCTTCGCCGGACTCATCTATCTCACAATGTTCTCATCCGGTCGCGCCCTACTAGGGGCTTGATTAGAGATAGGAATTGAGAATCGGCTGGTGGTCGAGATGCAAGAACATCATCGTTCCATACCAGGTCATCAAATCGATTGAATTGACGAGGTTTTCTGTTCCGGTTCCGTAATCGTTCTCCATCCAGTATTCCATTTCTTCCACGGTATCACAGGTTTGGTGGTAGCAATCGTAACCATCGACAAGGCCACCGAAACCAACGGTTACCGTACCGATTTCTTGGAATGAAGCATGATCACTTCGAGCGGTTGTTGCTTCATTGACGATGACACCCGGTTCACCTTTCGCAGCCCAGTCCGCCTTCAATTCACCATTGAGTACAGCTAACTGCTCTTCGACACCCAGCGCATCGCCAGCCAACCATTCAGCGAGGTAAACCATCTCTGGTTGATTGATGGTATTCTCATCAGTATCTGGGCCGATGTAAACACGGAATGGCCAGTTTTCCGAGCTTGCAGGGTACGACCCACCTCCGTTGTTATCCGTTCGATCAGAAGGTGTTCCATTGCCCGGCCAATTCACTCCACCCATATCGATATTGATATAATTGGAAATCGTGATGTCATCTGGCAAATCGTGAACCCAAGCGATACTTCCTCGCTTACCCCCTTCTTCACTACTCCAGAAGCAGAACACAATTCCTCGACGGGTCGGTATGTCGAACAGCGCTTGAGCCATATTCAGATTGACCGATGTTCCAACCGTGTTGTCGTATGCCCCCACCCTAGTGCCATATCCACGAGGCGTACCCGACGAAGGATCGTTGATGACAACCATAGGTGCAATATCAAAGTGAGAACCAATCACCATCCATTCATCTGGAAATTCATACCCTTGCTTGTAAGCACAGATATTGTATGCTTCAGGATTGCTCTCAGTGTATTGGAATCGGTGATGACGAACATCATCATATCCGAAAGATTCGAGTGTTGATTTGACCCAATTCGCAGCATCTTCGTATGCAGGATTCCCCTGACCAGCCCAACGATCCAAGTAGCCTTTAGCCAAGTCTACATCTAACGGTGACAAACTATCGTCAGTGATGAAAGACAGCGTATCGTAAGTGCGCTTCCCAGCAACCAATCCGGTACTATGGGCCCCCCCTTCTTCAAGAGCGACATTGGCAGCCATTGGACGAACAATCGAAGCCATGCGAATTGCGACTTTACCGCCCGTTTCAGTGCTGTTTGTCAATTGAAGTAGTTCACTACCATTCTCAGCATCAATCACACCAACACCTCTTGTTGCTTCCATCCCGGTTGAGGCCCAAGTGGACCACGAGATGTTCCCTTCACGAATCGGGAAGAAGTCACGCCCCGGCTCACCCAGAAGAACAGCGAATGTGTCTGTGCGAGGCGGAATCAAGATGACAAGATTGGTTTCTTTGTTTGCACCTAAGTCGATCACAGTACCATTCTGAACATACCCCGTCTCAGGCTGAAGTACTAGGTAGGGCACAAGCACCCGCATCGCCTTATCGGCATGGAAATGCACACTTTGGAATGTTCCTGCTGTGAGCATATCAGGCGACACATCAAGGTCAGAACCAGTCAAAGCACCATCATCATCTGACCCAAAACATCCCTGAATACTCGCCCCCACCATGAGGAGAACCAGAATCAACGACAGTGGACTACGACGCATCTGGTTCGGGATACTTGGAGCATTGTTGAACCCACCGCTCTCGCGCGTTACCCGCACACGTAGGTCGCAGAGCGACCTATTGGTAGAAAATTGAGCAGCAAGTAAGGCTTCCATCCGCTGCACGAATGTGTTCCATATCGATACTTCTCGTGGTGAATCCAGCAGATTCCAATGCTCGCTTGGTCTCAGGATAATTAGAGGAAATCATCACCGAATCCCCCTCAAATCCGATTACATTTGCAGCGTATGATTCTTCATTGGGCACCCACAAAATTTCTACCCCTTCATCAGTGAGTGGTGAAAGTTGTTCAGGTGTAAGGTGACCTTCTGCAGTAACCAACATTCCTGGTTTTGGCGATGAACAAATTGTGGTCAAGTGAAGTGTGGATTCTGGAACCTCAAAAATCGTTGAATCAAACCCACGACTCGCAGCCACCTGTTGAAAGAAAGCCAATCCAGCCGCATTTGTTCTTTTGGACAAACCCAGTAGATACCGATCATCGAAGAAGATAGCATCTCCGCCATCCATAGTGGCTCCCTGAGGCATTTCCATCACCTCTAGATGTTCACCAAGCACCTCTCGAATAACTGCCTGCTCACCTTCCCGACTAGGGTGACCCATGTGTGGAATCACAACAGCCCCATCGACTACAATGGCCGCATCCTCAACGAAGGTACAATCAGGATGCTCACTCAATCCTGGAAGCACATCGACGATGACACCGTGTTCACGGAGTGCAGCCACATAATCGGCGTGTGCATCACGTGCCGCATTGGGGTTGGGTGTATGGGTTCCAAAGTACGATGAAAGTGCCTGATCAAAGTTGGGAGAAATCTCTCGTACAACGGCACGGGAGCGTTTTCGTTGACTCCATTCGCCACCCATTGGGTAGAGTCCGAACGAGACGGTCACATAACCATTCGTGTTCACCAAACAGGACGCCTAATCCCGAATATAGGAAACAATTTCGCATTATTATTCCATTTAGTGGAAATATGGTGGTGCAGAGGGCAGGATTTGAACCTGCGAACCACTGAGGACTGGGACCTCATCCCAGCGCCGTTGACCAAGCTTGGCAACCTCTGCAAGAGGCAATCCAGCGACCGACCACTTTCTTATCAAAGCGACGGGGTCAAATTGGTTATTTTTTGGAGCCACCCTTCTCAAGTAGGGGTTCCACCCCCGCCCCCACCAGATGACAGCCGAACGCATCCCAATGGGCCGCATGTTCATCGACGATGAAATGCTAGATACAGCCCAACGAATCCTTGCCTCGGGTCAGTGGATCAAGGGTCCAGAATCGAAGGCGTTCGGTGCTGAATGGGCTGAGTATTGCGGCGCATTGGGCGGAACTCCTTGCAGCAACGGTTCTGTGGCCTTGATTGCAGCACTACACGCACTCAACGTCGGTCACGGTGACGACGTCATCGTACCCAGTCATACCTACATTGCAAGCGCGACTTGCATCACCATGGTGGGCGCGAATCCAGTCTTCGTTGAAATCGATGAAGACTACTACACACTAGACCCAGCGGCAGTTGAAGATGCTATCACACCTCAAACAAAAGCCATCATTGCAGTACACTTGTATGGACAGCCAATTGATATGGCAATTTTCGACATCGCTACCAAACACGGCATTCCAGTCATTGAAGATTCAGCACAGGCACATGGCGCCTCTCTGAACGGTCAACCCGTGGGCTCATTCGGGGATATTGCAACATTCTCCTTTTTCCCAAGCAAGAACATGGCAGTTGGTGGCGATGGTGGAGCAATTCTCACCAATCGAGAGGACCTTGTCCAACGGGTCTCGACATTCATCGATCATGGTCGCTTGGACAAATATCGTAACGATGTACTAGGCACCAACTTCCGTCTCTCAGAGATTCAGTGTGGCATTGGACGCATCCAACTCAAGCATCTAGATGGATGGGTTGCGCGACGCAACGAGATTGCTTCAAAGTACTCATCTGCATTCGTTGATTTGGAACACGTCATCATCCCAAAGGTGCGCGACGGTGCTGTACACGCCTGGCACCAGTACGTTGTCCGCGTCGCGGACAGAGATTCGTTCTGCGCACACATGGATTCACAAAACATCTCGACAGGCATTCATTATCCGATTCCTTGCCATCTTCAGCCGGTGTATTCCGATCACCCACAAGCTTCGCGGGGTGCCCTTGAATTGACCGAGGCAGTTTGTGACGACATAGTCAGCATCCCCGTAATGCCACTCTTGACCGATGAAGAAGTCGGGCGCGTCATTGAAGCCGTACTCAGTTGGACACCCTGAGTGCCCCAACTTCATCACAAAAGTCGCACCATGGATCGCGCGCCAGTGAACCGTTTCCAAACCGACCATCCTCAGTCACATCTTGGCCCAACCAATCGGGCCGAACAAATTCATGGTCAGCGGAAGGAACCTCTAGTTCAGCCATCACCAAACCATGATTGTCAGCCTCAAAGAAGTCGATTTCCCACACCAGATCATCATCTGCGGGTACCTCATACCGCGTTTTCAGAACATGTGGAAATCTGAATGAGGTCACCAAATCCTGCACATCTTCAACCATCACTTCGAATTCATGTTCTACACGCTCATGTGAACCGGGACCCTTCACAGTCACGAAAGCCGAATCCCCCGCCAATCGGATCCTCGGCGTAATTTTGGCATCCTCGATGAGTGCAGAGAGCTGCCGATTAACATCCATAGGTAGATTTCGAACTAGGACACGACCATCGAAGCACAGATTGTCACCTACGAGTTCAATCTTCCATTTTGGCAGATAACACTGGACGATTTTGACACCTTTACCCAGAGGTGGTAACACGGCCGGGTCAGGGATGAAGAATCGATACTCAATCTCCACACCGTCTCCCGACATGAGCCCCGGTTTCCCTCGACGGGCTTTGAGCATGATGCAACCGACCCATTCAAGCGAGAGATTCACCCCGCCTTCTACATGGGCGAGCCCCGAATTCACAAGAACGGCGTCGTCGACGTTGAGTTCGGCGAGGACGTCACACTAGTAGAGCCGGTCAACCTCTACGGTTGCACTTTGGGCGACGGCGTGTTTGTTGGGCCCTTTGTGGAAATCCAGCGCAGGGTGTCTATTGGCGCACGTACACGCGTACAATCTCACGCATTCATTTGCGAACTCGTGACCATTGGTGATGACTGCTTCATCAGTCACGGTGCGATGTTCATCAACGACCCATTTCGAATCGGGGGTCCAGCACGAGGCGATCAAACCCAATGGAAAGAGACCACCATCGGCAACCGTGTGAGCATCGGTACCAACGCCACCATCATGCCCGTCAGCATCTGCGACGACGTCGTAATTGGCGCAGGTAGCGTAGTCACCAAGGATATCACAGAACCAGGTACCTACGCAGGAAACCCTGCACGACACATGTCCTGAGGTGGCCCAATGTCAACTGAAACCGCCTTCCAACGGTTTCGTTCAAACAAATTGGTCCAATCTTTCATCGCCTACTCAATTTTCCGTGCTTTCTACGGAGCAGGTATTCTTCTCTTCACATGGCTTTTCGCAACGAAAACCGAGGCACCTCTGTGGATGTCCATCGCCTTCCTTCTTTGTTCGATGATATTCTCCCGAGTGTTATTCCGCTACATCAAGAAGAGACGTGAAGGCGCGGACGACGCGTCCTAAGACTTGCAAATCATCAGAAAGGCAACGGCTTGTCCAACCGCTCAGCCATTTCCACATATCGATTGGTATGTTCAGTCCCGGGCACGTGAATTACGAATTGCCAATAACGCCAGGCTGCAACCGCCAGCACCGCAAATCGATGCAAGTCAGGAAGGGCTGCACGTTCTGCATCTGTCAACGGTCGAACCGATTCATATCCAGCTAACAATGAATCCCAAAGTTCTGGGACAGGCAAACCATCTTTCCAACCAAATCCAACATAGGTTGTCACAAGATCCATCGCGAGGGATTCGACACAGATTTCCTCAAAATCAAGCAGCGCGAGAACCTCACCCTCACGCCCAATCACGTTGTCAGGATACAAATCCCCATGGATAATGCCAGAGGGCAAATCATCTGGAATACTTTGCTTGAGACGACGGCTTTCTTCTTCCAACAAGTGAAGGAATGGCGTCATCGAATCACCTTCATGTGCCTCTTTCACCATTTTGTCCCACAGAACATATCCAATGGCAAACGTCGTTGGAATATTCTCGTGAATTGGGACATTGTGCATCTGAGCTTGTGCCTTGCCCAGTTCGTAAAGTGAAGCGGCGTCTGAAGGTAGCCAGCCACCTTCGATAAACGGCATCAACATCCATGCCTGATTATTCTTGACAAGCATCCGCACACCACCTTCCAATAGCAAAGGAGCAGGCGTAAGCACACCATGGTCTGCAAGCCAACACGTGTGTTCAATGATTTGCTCCACTTCATCTGGTGGCCTTTCATCCCAGACTTTCAGAACGAGTTTTGTTTCATCATCTAGTGTGACCAGATAATTCGAATTGGCCCACCCACCTGCAAGAGACTCCATCTTACGCAGAGGCGCCACTCCAGCCGCTGACAGCAACCACGAAGCCTCTTCGACACTCACATCAGTATACGCCATTCAAACACCCTCACAGTTGGAGTACATCGCGGATGGCACTACGGAACATGGCAATTGAACGCCGATGATCGACAACACCTGCATGCTCCCTTGCCTTCACACCATACTCTTCTCGATTTTCATAGGTATCTTTGATGGCAGACACCCAATCATCCAGACTGCCATCTTTGGCAACTACAATTCCACCGTCTCCCACCGCCTCAGGCTGGCTTCCAATATCGATGGTTACCGAAGGAACCCCAAACAGACCCGCCTCGTTGATGACACGACCCCATGAACCCGTACTTGCCACAGTCAGAACGTGAACATCACAATTCGAGAACACATCTTCTACAGAAGTATGTCCTCGCCAAGTCGCGTTACTGAATTCACCTAACGCCTCTGCATAGGATCCACCACCGTAGACATAGACGTGTGCCTCTGGCCACGTTTCCTGAAGATGAGGAAGTAACCGTTTGTAGAATTCATATCCTTTCTCAGGAGTGACACCAACCACTGCAATTCGTGGCACCCCACCACCATTATTCTCGATGCGCGCGGTTAATCCAGCAAACCGTCTTTGGGACACATCCTCAGCAGTTCCAAACCGCTCAGCATAATTCACTGGAAGTGGGACATGTGCGCCATACTGGACGTCGAATACATCTCTGATTTGCTTGATTAGACCTTGTCCAGCCCCACAAACAGCCCCAGCTCCCTCTAGCGAATTGCGATACAAACGAGGATGGTTGAACTGCAACTCATCTCGTACAAAGGCGAGATACGGAATTCCTGCTCTTGAGAAGGCTTTGGCTGCACCTGCTGACCAATGAAGTTGAGTTACCCCAAGCAGTACATCGCCACTACTTTCGGCAGCAGCAACTTCTGCTGCTAGGATTGGTCTCAACCACCTCGCAAAGGCCCGGTTGGTCTTCGAGAGATGTACCCACTGTAGATGCGGCTGCTGTTTCCCCGTTCTTCGGCTGCGCAGCCGCCAGGCAAGGCCCGACCACAGATCTTCAACGGGGCGACCGCAGACTTGCCGTTCAAGACCACTATTACTAGTCAAATCAGTGACGTCTCCACGACTGGAACTTTGGAGGACCTTGACCGACCATCCACTTTCCTCATCACCATCAGTCTCACCTTCCAATGGGATGTAATCGGCTGCATTCTCTATGTACGGTCCTTTGCGGGTCACTCCTTTCAGGAGTGTTGCAAGCGACATCTCAGCCCCACCAGCAGGCGGGTCGAGGTCGCGAAGAGCCGCTAGAATACGGACACCCATGCTAACTGCGGTATGTCTCGACCACATCAAATCGCCCCATATTAGTAGACGAACCACCCTCAGTCGGCACAGTCATGAACACCACCGAGTTCGCGCGACCATGGGATTCACTGTTGCAGTGGTCGGAACAGGCTACTGGGGACGAAACCACGTCCGAACTTGGGTATCCCTGAAACAAGAGCAGATTATCGATCGTTTGATTGTCTGCGATGTCGATGAAAATAGGGCTCGTGAACTTGCAGAAGAGTTCGATTGTGACTGGCATACCGATGCGCTCACACTCCGTGAAACATTCGATATTGATGCCGCAACCATCGCTACACCCACCCCTATGCACGCACCTCTGGCCATCGCGCTGATGCAGCAAGGAGTCGACGTTCTGGTCGAGAAGCCGTTGGCGATGGACGAAGCCGATGCCCAATCCATTGTTGAGTGCGCTCAAGAGACGGGCCGGCTACTTTGCGTGGGTCACTTGTTCCGTTATCACGTCGCCATCCGCAAGGCTGCAGACATGATTGCAGCCGGCGAAATCGGACCAGTTCTTCACATTGAATCCGAACGTTTGTCGGTCCGTGAACCACGACCTGATATCGGTGTGATTGCAGCCCTCGCCATTCACGACATGGACATTTGTCGAGATTTGATGGGCGATACAGATCCAGAAGAGATTGATGCATTCTCATTACCAAGTGAAATTGAAGGCATTGAAGACCACGCAGTTATCCATATGCGCTTCCCGTCTGGAACCAGTGACAACCCATTGGGCCCCTCTGCTCAAATCACCGTATCATGGCGCAGCCGTGTACGTGGAAAGGTCCGAGAATTGCGAATCATCGGTCGCGACGCATCACTCCACATCGATTACTTGGATCACACTGGCTTTTGGTTACACAACCACCCAGACAACATCCGTGGCCCCGACTGGGGTGGCTTTGGAGCCGCACCACGCGAGCGGGTGGAGATTGAAGGCGGTGAACCGAGTCTAACCGCTGAATTGCGGGCTTTCGCTATGGCAAGTCAATCTCTTGCTGCTGGCAATGCACTAGATTCACTCAACCTACTAGCCCCAGGTCACATTGGTGTGGTTGGTATGAGATTGGTCGAAGCCGCATTGCACGCAACGAAATAACGCCGATGAGATGATTCAAGAAGCGACTCCACTTCGGGGGGCTATGGGCTTGAATCTGGGCGAATCTGTATTGGGTGGTCTTTACGATCTCTACGTCGATGCTCTGGGTAGTACCGTAGCTTGGTGGCTTGGCCACATCACGGTTGTCGCCATCCTCGCCCTGGCTTATTGGGTCATTACTAATTGGAACGACGTTTCCAGTGGATTGGGCATCACAAGGACAAGAGTAACTGCGTGGTTGGTCATACTCGGGTTCACGGGTGGACAGTACGTGCTTTATCAGAATCAATTCGGATTTCCAACTTCGGGTGCATTCCTCACCGCGCTGACTGTCAGCGCCTATCTTTGGTGGCAATGGTATCAACTTGAGCCTCAAAAGGCTTGACGCCAAGAGTATTCATGAGCCGTAGGCAATGCCATCCATAGGATGGCGACCTTTGGTGACCACCCGCACCTTCCAGATACCCTTGAATCCCTACTCGCCGATGAAACTGTTTCCACTCTTTTTTTGAAAGCAGAGTGCCCCCCGCGAGTCAAAGCAGGACATATCACTGAGTTACGTTTGGAAGAACTGGAAACACCAGCATGGGACAAGCCGACATTGGAATCTCTGGCAGACGAATTAGTGACCATTATCGATCAACATAACCACCGTTCAGATTGTTTCGTTGAGATTGAGCGAGAAGGTTGCCGTATCATCCAAGCAGGGGATCTACGAATCACCTGTGCATGGCCCCCATTCTCAGAAGCATGGGAAATCACTGTTGTTCGTCCCGTGGCCCACCTTTCACTCAGTGATTACGAATTGGACCCACGCCTCATCGAGCGCCTTTCTGATCATCACCGAGGCGTATTTGTTGTTGGCAAACCAGGCTCTGGAAAAACAACCTTTGCTCAAGCAATTGCCGCCTATTTGGACGAAGATATTGGTGCGATGGTCAAGACCATGGAATCCCCTCGAGATTTACAAGTTCCACAGAGGGTGACACAATATGCACCTCTAGAGGGAAACCTCGAAAAAACTGCTGAAGTAATTTTCTTGGTCCGGCCCGATTTTGTGATTTTCGATGAAGTCCGTCGGGCAAGAGATTTTGAGATATTTGCAGATGTAAGATTGGCCGGCGTCGGCCTGCTTGGTGTAACCCACGCGAATAGCGCACTGGAAGCCGTTCAACGATTGATAGGAAAGGTCGAATTGGGTATGATTAGCCAAGTACTTGATACAGTAATCCATATTGAAAAGGGCCAAATTGCACAAGTTCTAGAATTGAAAATGGTGGTTAAGGCACCGAGTAGTATGGAGTCCGATCTCTCTCGCCCAGTCATTGAAGTTCGCTCATTCCCATCCAACAAGATGACCCACGAGATATTTTCATTTGGTTCTGAATGCGTGGTCGTTCCAGTAGATGGTGCTGGGTCGCAGAGTCCAGCTAAGAAATTAGCATCTGCAGAACTTGCCCGCCAAATCCAACGCTGGTCGGGTGCTAGGGTTCATCATGTCGAGATGGCATCAGATACCGCGGCTACAATTTTTGTTGATGATGGAGCCATTGGAGCTATCGTAGGACAAGGTGGTTCCAGCATCCGAGGGATGGAAGAGGAATTCGGCCTCAAACTCAAGGTCAAAGGCGCTGCTGAAATACCCCGTGGCACAAAAAAAATCGGCAGTAATGCTCCTGAATGGGATATGCAGGCAGAACGATCCAAGGGCGGCCATTCATGGGAACAAGGCGGCGGTGGCCGCCGTGGAAAGAAGGGAAAGCGCCGTAGATGATGCCCATAGGGCATCGCGAAGGCTTCATGAGTACCGCTTTGGCCGTGTCAATCATGGGCGACGAAGGTGCCGGCAATCCTCCCGTGGTGATTCTGCGTGAGGAAACCAACGTCACCAGTGGAACTGCTGTCCAAGAGAAACTCATCGCAGCCGCACGAGTGTTTGCAGATATTCTCCGTCCGACATACGGTCCGCGTGGATTAGACAAGATGCTTTACAAGACCGATGGGACGACCGCGGTCACCAATGATGGCGCCAAGATCGTCGCTGAATTGATGGTCACGCATCCAGCAGGGAAGATGTTTGTAGCGATGGCCGAATCTCAGGAGAATTCCTGTGGTGATGGTGTTACTGGTACCATTCTGTTGAGTTCTGAATTATTACTTGAAGCAGGCCGATTATTGGAGAAGGGATTGCATCCCCTGACAATCATTGATGGATACAACAAGGCTAATTCGGTGGCATTGGAAACAATCTCAGAATTGGCCACACCAACAACTCCTGATTCCATTGAACAAGTTGCAATCACCTCGTTGACTGGGAAGGGTGCAGAAGGCGCTGCAAACCTCCTTTCGAAGATGATCGTGGAAGCACTGAACACGGTTGAAGCAGATGCTGATTTCATCACCATGCACAAAACCAATGTTGGTAGTCTCGCAGATAGCAAACTCATTCATGGAATTGTTGTACGTCGCCGTGTTCTATTGGATTCCCTACCATCACAGATTGACAATCCGAAGGTCGCCACAATCAATGGTGATATGGCGCCAAGAAAGCAGATCCGTTCTGCTGAAATCGAAATTGAAGATGCATCTCAGTTGGATGCATTCTTGGAGGCTGAGGAAGCCACCCGGGACGTCCTTGCGGAAACACTGCTGGCTTCGGGTGCCAACGTATTCATCTGCTCAGGTTCAGTTGACAAGGGCTTGCTTCATCGTTTGATGAGAGCAGGTTGTTTTGTGGCTGGTGAATTTGACGTTCAGGAGTTGCGCAACGCCTCTCTAGCAACTGGCGCTCGAATCATCGAGCATCTAGCGGACATCACCTCTGATGACGTAGGACTCGCAGGACGTTTGTCCACTGAGCGACGCACCCCCACCGACAAGGTCGAAGACATCATCCGACTCGAATCATGCCCATCTCCAAAGGTAGTCACATGTGAAATCGGTGGCGCGAACAACCTCGCAGCCGAAGAAGCAATCCGTGCCATTCACGATAGCCTTAGGGCCACGGGAATGGCCATCCGACACAATCGCATCATCCATGGGGGTGGTGCAACACACATGGCTTGCGCGCTTGCTATCCGTGAGGCTGCTGAACATGAAGCTGGCCGGAATCGATTGGCCATGGAATCCTTCGCCAGTGCGTTGGAGACCATCCCATCCGCCTTAGCACAAAATGCAGGTACTGATGTATTGGACCGAATCTTGGAATTGCGAGCAGCCCACAGGAATGGTAAGGGCGATGCGGGAATAACTGCCAATGGGGAAGTCGGTTTGACTGGAGCCAAAGAAGCGGCCAACAGTCTCGAATCCGCTCTAAGCTCAGCGACTGAGACCTGCACGAGTATGTTGAGAATAGATCAAGTCGTATCTGCACGCGGCGATTGATACACCATCGGGTTCAAAGGCGGACATACATTCGCTGCCTAACGGGTTCCTCTCATGGTTGACCTCGACCAGCCGACACTCACTACTTCTGTGCCGGGCAAAGAAGGTGCAAATGCACCCCGTGCTCTGATTTCTGTCTATGATAAAACAGGCGTGACCGCCTTTGCAACAGCGTTGACAGCGATGGGCTGGCAGATTCTATCCACAGGGGGTACCGCCCGTCTTCTTCGTGAGAACGGCCTCGATGTAATCGATGTCACTGACGTGACCGGACACCCCGAAGTATTCGATGGCAGGGTGAAGACCCTGCACCCCGCCATTCACGCGGCAATTCTAGCGAGGGGCGACAATCCAGATGATATGTCAACTCTCGATGAACTCGGATATCCTCGAATTGACCTGGTTGCAGTGAATCTCTACCCATTTGAGGAGGTCGCCGCTCAGGATCCACCCGTGAGTGAGGCGGATTTGATTGAAATGATTGACATCGGTGGCCCAACATTGGTCAGAGCATCAGCCAAATCTCATGCAGATGTTCTCATCGTTACCAACCCCGATGATTATGGGGAACTTCTAGAAACCATTCAGAAAGCGAACGGAGACCCTGCAGCAGTCGAAATCAGCGTTCGCCAAAGATTGGCACTTATCGCGTATCAGCGCACAGCTGCATACGATGTAGCCCTTGCCAACACACTTGCAAACAGATTCGAATCTTTAGAAAATGAAGCAGAAGAAACCCTTCCCGAAAAACTCCTTGTTTCGGGCGGTCTACGTAACCCCCTACGTTATGGCGAGAATCCCCACCAACCCGCAGCCTTCTATCCAAGTCATGGTGCGGGTGAAGTCCCAGGTGGTCTAGCTGCGGCGCAACAACACGGAGGCAAAGCACTCTCGTTCAACAATTATCTCGATTTAGACGCAGCCCTACGATTCTGTCGCTCTCATATTGGCCCTGAATGGTCCCAATGGCCCCATTGCTGCGTCATCATCAAGCATACGAACGCATGCGGAGTGGCTCTTTCTACCGACCAAGTTTCAGCATGGGACGACGCTCTGGCCAGTGATCCAGAATCGGCATTCGGATGCGTCATTGCATTCAATACCCCAGTCACAAAGGAGACTGCAGAACGGATTGGAACTCACTTCGTAGAGTGCATCATTGCCCCGGGTTATGAGGACGGTGCATTGGAAATTCTCTCAGAGAAGAAAAATCGACGCATGCTTACCCTTGAGAACATGACGCCCCTAGACATGCAAACCCAATTCCGCCAAATCGATGGAGGTTGGTTGGCTCAAACAGAAGGTGCACCGATAATCGATTGGTCAGGAGTTCAATGTGTGACAAAGGCAGAAGCCAATCCTGACCAAGTGGAACTTGCCCGATTTGGCGTCGCAGTCTGCGCTCAAGTCAAGAGCAACTGTGTAATTTTCATTCAACCCACCAAGAATGGATTCGCCACAGTAGGCATAGGACCAGGACAGACTAGTCGCGTTGAAGCGGTACGAATCGCAGCCCGTAGGGCTGGTGAACGCGCCCAAGGTGCGATGATGGTTTCAGACGCCTTCTTCCCATTCAGAGATGGCATCGACACCAGCCATGAAATTGGCATTACTGCAGTGGTTCAGCCGGGTGGCAGCATCCGTGATTCAGAAGTAATCGAGGCCGCTGACGAGCATGGCATGACGATGTTGTTCACAGGCACTCGTCTATTCCGCCACTGACCCCTTCAAATAGACCGGACTTGGCGGCCGGTGTGGGGCATTGAACGATGGACACCAGTTTCTTTGATTTGGGGGTCGACCCAGCCTTGGTTAAAACCCTAGAGAAACAGGGTATTTCCGAACCCTTTGAAGTCCAACTAGAAGCAATTCCAGATGCAATGCTTGGTCACGACATTTGCTGTCGCGCACCTACAGGCTCGGGCAAGACATTGGCATTCGGACTTCCGTTGATTTCTAGAACCCCTCGAGCAGACCCTGAGTTTCCCACCGCCCTCATTCTTTCACCCACGAGAGAATTGGCAGAACAAATCTGTACTGTATTGAGGCCGCTCGCCGAAACATTTGATCTTGAAGTGATGGCCATCTATGGTGGCGTTCCGTATGGCAGACAACGAAAGGCATTGTCTCGAGGTACCGACATCGTGGTCGCCTGTCCTGGGCGCCTCATCGATCTCCTCGACAATGGAGCATTGAGCCTTGAAGACGTGGGCATGGTTGTTCTCGACGAAGCCGATCGAATGGCTGACATGGGATTCATGGAGCCAGTTTGCAACATTCTTGATCGATGCGCCCCAAATCGTCAGACAGTTTTGTTCAGCGCCACATTGGATGATGAGGTTGGAGATTTGGTTGACAATTATCTCCACAAACCCGTGACCATTGAGGTAGGGCCCAAAGAGGTCAGCATGGAGAGCATGGAGCATTTCTTCTGGCTCATGAAGAATTCAATGAAACCAGGGATTGCCTCTGAAGCTATACGCAAATGCGGCCGAACCGTTGTATTTTGCCGCACTCGCAGAGGCGTTGATCGCGTAGGTGATGAATTGGTTGATGAGGGCATCAGTGTGGCAACACTCCACGGCGGTCTTGATCAAAAGAAACGCGACCGAGCGATGGCAAAATTCGTCGAAGGTCGTTGCATGGCCCTTGTCGCTACAGATGTGGCCGCGCGTGGAATCGATGTTGAGGGAATTAATTGCATCATCCACTATGACCCACCAGAAAATGGAAAGACGTACAAACATCGTAGTGGAAGAACTGCGAGAGCAGGTTCATCAGGAACTGTCATTTCATTTGTCCAAAACCCACAGAGGAAAATGTGTAATTCCATTCAGAAAGACGTCGGCATTTTTGTCAAATTCAGTCCACCAGACTTCAATCAATTGCCCAAGTACGATGATGTACAATACATTCCACCCCCCCGCCGAAAGGATAAGCCACGTAAGCCAAAGAGAGATGCGAAAAGATCCCGATTCCACAACAAATCTAGTCGACGCCAGGATGATCGACGCTCAAAGCGCAAGTCAAACCATCGTCGACGATCTTCTCGACGTTAATACTCACGAATCAATTCGTAGAGTAGCCGATGAGTACACCCTCAGCATCCGTCTTCATGATGTAAATTGAGCCGAGGTTGATACCATTCTCTGCAAGGCTCCGTGTAAATCCACCCAAAGCACCAGGAATGTGTTGCAAAGTAACGGTTTCCAAAGCCCTCATTGTGTAAGTGACACCAATTTCATCCAGTACGGCTGCGGTACCCTCTGAGTCTTCTGTGACCAGAGCAGCTGCTGCGGACCCACTCGCAATTCCAGCACCAGCAACGATGTTGATACCAGCCTCACCAAGTGCAACACAGCATTCTGCCAGTGAACCAGGTCGATCTTCCAACGCAATCAAAAATTCATTCATGGGCCGGCGACCGGGCATTCTGCTTTCAAATTACCGAATCTGCCCAAACGGGGTTATTTCCGGGTTTCCACTTTGGCATACAGCCACCAAACACCAATGCATCCAACAAGAAGAATTGTGACCGCACCATACCCAGGATCCGCCCCATCCCACGAGGAAGGATTACTCACCACACCCTCTCCTAGGGTTGAAACATACCACACAAATGTTGCTGAAGACGTTGTCATCAAAGCAATCATCGCCATGATTCCATTCTTCGCGTGTCGTGGAACAGTTTTTCCTGTTGCATAATAATCAAACATCGCTGAACCAAAGTATCGGTTTGTCAACGTCCATCTGAACATCTTTTCATTGGAATAAGAGAATAAGAACGCCGCAGGAACCGCCCATGAAACTGTGGGCCAACCTGGAATCCAAATTCCGAGAATTGCGAATGCAACGAACAGCATTCCAAGTGCGACGTACAATCGACTTTTGGCCGAACTACTTGCAATACAATAGCGCTCGACAACGGCGTCAACCGTCTCAAGCCGCTCTCCCATGTTACTCCCTGAGCATCTCGCATATCACCCTTCTCTTGTACGTGCCAAGACTCTTCAATCGGTACGATTTGGCCCAACCGGTGAGTGGGGTGGAAGTAACACGCGTCGCGACAGCAGAAGACCCACTTCGACTAGCCGTTTTCATTTCGGGTTCAGGTTCAGGGATGCAGGCGCTGCTCCTTCACCAGGAATCCAAACCATGTCTACATGAGACCACACTCGTTGTCTCAAACATAGCCGGAGTTGCCGGTTTGGACAAAGCCGAAGCACACAATATCAACACAGTAACAATCGAATTGGACAAATCTATTTCCGATCGTTCCGAACGTCGTGAGACCCATGAAAGAGCCATCATGACTACCTTAGAAGAACATGGAATTGAAGCAGTTATTCTGTCTGGATATATGCGCATCTTGTCGCCTGTATTCGTCCGGGCATGGAAAGGGCGTTTGCTCAACATCCACCCCTCACTATTGCCGAAATATCCTGGCGCCCATGCACATAGGGATGCCTTGGCCGATGGTGCTACAGTTACGGGCTGCACCGTACATCTAGTCGATGAGGGTGTAGACTCTGGACCAATCCTAGCACAGCGTGAACTTGAGATCCACCCTGACGATGATGAGGATAGCCTGTCAGAACGCGTCAAGGCACTGGAACACAAATTGTATCCAGATGTCATCGA
>Ga0208765_1000359_pt1 | contig 30104 bp, 24 predicted proteins | sample ETNtaG_2_FD_185783 | JGI IMG/M metagenome (GOLD analysis project Ga0208765, IMG submission 185783) | Marine microbial and viral communities from oxygen minimum zone, Eastern Pacific Ocean - ETNP201406SV203 (SPAdes) (version 2) | ecosystem: Environmental > Aquatic > Marine > Oceanic ...
AATCATTTCCATACTCTTCTGCCAGCATTTGGACAAAGTAAAAAAGATTCATCATGCTCACAGGCTCTCTTGCATGAGTCAGAGCCGTATACAATACTTGCGGTTCATCTTCATTATCATTTGGACTATCAGACACTTTGAAGGCCCATATATCACGCTCTTCAATTGACTGACCTATGACAACACGCTCAGATATTATGCTGGGGTAGGAGGCCTGCAGTTCATCAAACCTTGTATTTAATTCATCCCAGGTATAGTTCCCCTGCATGGACCCCAGTGGAAAATCACGATTCATTGCTGGACGATTTCTTGATTTATAATGGGCAGTGAGATCTGGTATTAATATATCAAGTTGTATTCCCCTTGATAGCAGTTCAATTGTTTCATCTTCAGTTACAGTCAGATCAATAAAAACATCTTTTTTCCCTGTCATATGATCGAGGGGTATTCCCAAACTCCCTATAGTGTTTATAGTCTCAATTGTAGGTTCAAATACTCTTATAGATTGATAGATATCACTTGCAATGACCAGATGTAATAAAAAAATACATCCAGATATAACTCTAGATCGATTTTTCATTATACTAAATAGTGGACTTTATCCAATCTGTTGTGATTGACTTCGGTCGAGTAATTGGTATGCCCAAGGCACGCTCCCAGACCATTTGGGAGATCATGCCCATGGTACGGGAAATACTGAAAAGTACTGTATAGAAATTGAACTCTCTTAATCCATAATAATAAAGCAGTGATCCTGATGCTGCATCCACATTAGGCCAGGGATTTTTTGCTTTCCCATGTTCCTGCAATACATCGGGGACTACCTTAAATAATTGATCAACAATACCAAAAACATCATCATTTTCGATATGATCCTGACCAAATTTTATGAAAGCTGTAAACCTTGGATCGGGGCATCTTAAAACCGCATGTCCATAGCCGGGTATTACTCGTCCGCTGTTTAGACGTTTCCAGCAATAGTCTTTTAATTCGTCTTCAGAAGGCAATCCTTTAAATTCATCTCGAACACTTAATACAAATTTCAGGCATTCCTGGTTAGCTAGACCGTGGAGCGGACCGGCAAGCCCATTCAACCCTGCAGAGACTGCATAATACGGGTCCGATAAAGCAGAAGAAACCGTATGGGAAGCAAATGCACTCACATTGCCGCCTTCATGGTCACAATGAAGCATGAAATAGAGCTGCATCAATTTATGGAAATCTCCTGTTTCATCTGACAACCCAATCATATGTACGAAATTTCCTGCCCAGTCCTGTTCAGGATCCGGTGCAATACGCTGCCCCTTTTCAAATCTCATACGGTAAATACCAGCTCCCAAAGTAGGCAGTTTTGCTAAAAGCCGTATCCCATCATCCAGGATCGCTTCCCAATACACACTTTTTGACATCCCTTCATCATATCGTTTCCGAAACACACTTTCGCCCTGCATAGCAAGTATTGCCGTATTGAACATGGTCATGGGATGGGAATCAGATGGCATTTCTTTTAGCAGATTCCATACGTAGGCTGGAACTTCCAGGTGAGATGAAAAATCTTTCTTCAAATCCACTAGTTCTGACTCTTCTGGCAATCTGCCTGTAAGCAGTAGGAAGAAGACTTCTTCTGGGAGAATATGGGTTATGTCCAAAAGTGGGATGCCCCGAACGATCAAACCCTTATCAGCAGAGACAGAAGATGTATCACAGACAAATGCTTTTACACCTCGCATCCCTGAATAAGCTTGGGCAACGGTCACATCACTGATTTTTTTATCACCTTTATCAGCAATCAGTTGTTTGATCTCGTTTTGAACATTCGGGATCTGGTTCTGTAACTCCTTTTTAAGAAAACTCATGCTATAAACCTCAATAAAATAGACTAATATATATCTGTATGAATTTAACCATTCAATCATTCATCTAAATATCTTAATCCAATAAACGAACTATAAGTCCTGATCTTAGTTTTGGTTCAAACCAGGTGGATTTCGGCGGCATTATCTTTCCTTCATCTGCAACATCTAGAAGATCATCAATAGTAACTGGATACAGTGCAAAGGCCACTTTTGCATCCAGACTGCACCGGTGCTCTAATTCTTCCAACCCCCTTACACCGCCCACAAAATCAATTCTTTTATTGGTTCGCGGGTCATTTATTTCCAGAATTGGATTCAATAGATGATCCTGTAATATAGAAGCATCCAGCCCTAAAACAGAATCATCAGTAATAATTTTATCTTTTGCAGTCAGTTTATACCATTTATTATTTAAATACATAGAAAAGGTATATTGGTTCCCGGGTATTTGGCGTTCGGATAAGGGTATGATAGTGAAATTATTTTGAATCAATCTTAAGAATTTATCTTTATTTAACCCTGCCAAATTTTTAATTACACGGTTATAACCAAGAATCTGAACCTCATCATGAGGAAAAATAACCGATAGAAAATAATTATAAGGTTCATTTCCCTGATGTCGAGGATTATTACTTTCCCGAATTTTTTGCACTCGAGCCGCTGATGCTGCACGGTGATGCCCATCAGCAATGTACAAAGCAGGGATAGATTCAAAATAACGTTTGAGCGATTCCAGTATTTTAGATGATTTAATTTTCCACAGTGTATGAACAGTTCGGTCATCTGCTTGGAAAGTAATATCTTTTTTTTGATTTATTATATTCGAGATCTGATTTTGGAATTCACCCTTATTTCTAAATGTGAGAAAAACCGGACCTGTATTTGCATTGGTAATTTCAATATGCAAGGTTCTGTCGTCCTCTTTTTCAAGACGAGTAAGTTCATGTTTTTTAATTAAACCCTGATTGTACTCCTGAATAGAAACTGCTGCTATAATTCCAGTTTGAATGTGGTCACCCATGGATATTCGATAAATATAAAAGCACGGTACCTCATCCTGGATTAAACTACCGGATCTAATAAATCCTCCTAGATTCTCTGCTGCATGATGGTGAAGAGCTTCCCTCTCCGGTTCATTCCCAGGTTCGTAATCTGTTTCTGGTTTAATGACTCTAAGGAAAGAATCACTGTTCTTTTTCGTGATGGATCTAGCTTCATCTGATGACAATACATCGTAGGGTGGAGAAGATACTTTTTTAGCTAAATCAGAGGGAGGCAAGTATCCCCGGAATGGTTTAATTACTGACAAGATCTATTTTAATCCTAGTTTTTCAGTTACTTATTGAAGGATTTCTACTGTCGGCTAAAAGTAGTTCAATTTTTTCCTTGGTACGTTTTGAAGCGTTACCATCCAATCTATAGAATATTTTATCTTGGTCAGTTTTTTGTGCCCTCTTCATTTCGGGTGTTGGATTTAATGCCTGTTCAATTCCATCTCTCAATTTATCTTTATTATTAATGTGCACAAAAGAATCCTTCAAATATTCACGATTATCGAAGCCAAGAAGTGCCTCTCCATCCGAATGCTTTAACTTTTCTTGGTCAAGATTGTATATAATCCCCGTCTTTCCAGTAGCTAAGAATTCAGTAATTGCACCTGATGCCTCTGAAACCAATGTATCTGCGACATATAATAATGGCAGTATACTGTAGTCATCTTTTGGGATTATTACTGCATGGGGATAGTTTTTAATTCGTTTCTCGAAAATCTTATGCTGACGGTGCGATGTATATTTACCCATCCATGCATAATGATGCAACTTAATGATTAAATTAAAATCTTTCGTCGCTCCAAATATTGCATCTTTTAATTCATAAATACAGGTTGGTTTATAGGTTGGAGCAAAAAGAACAGTAGATTTATCTGTATCGAGTCCGAATGAATTTAATATTTCATTTCTATCATAATTCCCATCTTTAAAATAAGGATCCATTTTAGGATAACCGACTTTATAAACTTCTGATTTGCCAATGCTGCCAGACGCCATTAATGACTGCACAGATTGTTCACCTTCAGCAAAAATAACATATCTGTAATCTGTATGTTTTTTCAATCCCCGGTAAATGCCTGTTTTGGTAAACAAAATTCCATGCCAAATCAAGCACAGTAGAGCATTACCATATTTTTTTTCATCCACTACATCTGGTGCAAACACAATATCAAAATTTTCATTTTCATTACTAATTTGATGTCCTTCTTTTTCAAATTTCTGCAAATATTTTTTTGTCTGGTCTTTATCAATTAAACCAAAAGTCCGTTCAATCTCATGCGTTAATGAAAGAGAAACATCATATTTTGGATCCCTTTCAAAAAGTTCAATTAACGGATCATAAGCCGCTTTATGATACAGGTAAAACATTTTGAATAATACTTTTGTCTTACCCATATTTATTTCACCTGGCTCTTGGCAATGATTTTACGAATCTGATATTTACGAATAATATTTAGGGGTTTTTGTTTTAAATCATTTGGCAATTCATTAGCAAGAATTTCTGCTATCCCTTTCAGCATACGATTAGAAGAATTTCCATCGAAATATGGATGAATATCCTGCAGACAACTTTCCCTATTGTGTGAAAATTCATCTGGGTCATTAAGACTGCGTTCAATTGCAGGTGAAAGTTCTGATGGATCTTGAATATTGATTCCTTTGTCTCTACGGGCTATAGCTTGATAAGTAATCAATGGTCGGTTAAAATGTAAAAATTCATACGCAACGGAAGATGTGTCAGTAATCATAATGTTCGAACCAGCCATGATTGATAAAATATTTAATTCATCAACTACACAAAAATTATTACTCTCTAACTTTTTATATCTTTCTCTAATAGATTCATCCATCAATGAATGAAATTTGATTATCCAATTATAATTGCAATTTTTTAATTTATTAATGGTATCCAGCAAATCCGAGGCTGAAGTATATTTAGGTGGAAAGGTGGGTGCATATAGTATGACAGGTAATTCAGAACTTAGCTTATACTGATTTATTAACTGATCTTTCTGATCACTAAAACTCCATTTATTTTTATAAACAGGGTCAAGTTTTGGCCATCCTGTTTCTCTAACTAAAAAATGTTTTTTATGCATTGCAAGTGCTGAAAATTTTTCTGTCATCGCCGGCCCTGTTGTACAATATAAATCAAAGAAACCTGTTATGTTGTAAAAGCCCTTTACTTCCTCATCCAGTCCATGGAAAATCTGTACTTTCAATCCTGGCCAGAAATGAGGAACAACGTTGCCAGGTACAATGACTGCATCTGGATTATAGTTCAATACTTCTTCATTGGATTTTAATTGATGGCCTGGACATGAATAATTTGTTGCTGAACTGGCTGAAAACCATTTCACTATCCCATAATTCGATTCAGTAATGGCTTGCTGAACCGGTTCAAGAATTGAAAACGAATAGGGTTTAGTTATAAAAAATAAATACTTAAAATTTGCATTATTCATTAATCACTATATAATTCTTTCAATATCATTAAGACATCATCTGTTTTTAAATCCACTATATTATTATTCATTCGTCCTTTTGTAAATGATTCTCCAGCTAATCCAAGTAATTGATCCTCAGGTATTCCCCATGCCTTCAGTGTATATGGAATTACACCCTGGGGAATGGCTTTAATCGTTTGTTTCAATTCATTATAAGTTAATTCAAGATTGTTACAAATTTTATCCAGTGGTTCCTTGATTAATTTCCCATTTATTTCCAACAAAGGTATTAAACCGATCGAAGAAGCAACGCCATGTGGTATCTCATAATGTATCGTTAGCGGATAGCTCATGGAATGAGCAGCGGCAGTTGTCGTATTTGAAAAAGCCAATCCAGAAACAGTGGATGCATTTAACAGCTTATTTCGAATTGATAGATCGGATGGGGTTTGCTTCAACACTTCAACATTTCTAAGAATTGAACAGACAGCCGATATGGCAAAATCAGTGGATGTATTGTTGGCGTTCTTATTCCAAATCGCTTCTAAACTATGGCTTAAGGCATCCATCACTGTTGTGATAGAAATATCCAAGGGGAGAGACAGCGTTAGATTCCCATCCAATATCGCCATACTTGGATACAAATCTGGATGAGAAATGGAATATTTCTTTTCTTCTTTCATATTCCATATGGTGCCCCACATGGTGACTTCACTTGCTGTACCATGGGTTGTCGGCAGAAATATGGAAGGAATTGTCCGCGGAAACTTCCCTTTATAGTCTATTAATTCATAAATATCCGATTTTTCCAAACACAGGTATGCCATTACAACTTTCGCCAAATCCATGGCAGAGCCACCACCTAAGGCAATTATACCATCAAATGTATTCTTTCGGAAAAACCTTACGGCATTTATACAATCCTCAAAATTTGGATTGCTGCCAACATCACTGAAAATGGAATTGGGAGAGAATAGCGAATCAAGGTTTAACCGCTTTCTATTACCAGGTGACGTGATAATAGCCGGTGAGGAAATTCCTAATTCTTCAATATTGCTGTTTAATTCAAGTTTCCAATTATTGGTTTTAAGAATTTTTACAGGATTATAATAACTTGACATGACGTAATCCGAAAATCAATTTTTCAGAAATTTCATGAAATCTTGTTTATTATCGACAGGTTTAATGGTTGGCCTGCCTAGATCTTCTCTTGAACCTGGGCATATTTTAATTTCGAAAAATGATGGTCCAACACAAGAAAGAAATTTGGGAATGTTTTCTTTTAATTCAGTCGGTGTTTCCGCTTTGAACATTTTGCTCGCTCCTACTGCTTCAACAATGGCTGACAAATCAATATTCTTAGCGGCTGTAGCTTGGCCCCCAACCGATTCATGAACGCCATTGTTCATCAAAATATGACGAAAATTGTTTGGTTTCAAACTTACGATAGTCGTAAGGCTGCCCAAGTGCATCAACATTGCCCCATCACCATCAATGCAAACCACATTTCGATGTGGTTTAGCCAAAGCTATGCCCAGGGCAATGGAGGAACAGTGACCCATGGATCCTACGGTCAGGAAATCCTGTTGATGTGATTGACTTTCCTTTTCACGAATCTCAAAAATTTCCCTTGATGTCTTTCCCGTTGTAGAAACAACGATGGCATTATCATCAAGGCTCTCCAAAACAATCTCTAATGCTTCCTCCCGTTTCATACGCTGATCATCAGATTGTTTAATTTCTTTGCCGTATTTTTCAAACGTACCTTTTTTGATTAACAGAACAGTCGGTCTGTAATCATTTTTTGCCGTTTCAATGACATCCGATATTTTTCTTGCAACTTGCTCATCATCCTTTGATATGATTTCATAAGAGATATCCATTGCATCCAGAAGGTCTAATTGAACTTTCCCTTGTTTGACGTGTTGAGGTTCATCCTTAACGCCCGGTTCACCGCGCCAACCTACCACCACCACCATAGGTATGGCATATACGTCTGGATCACAAAGAGACAGAAGAGGATTTATTGCATTTCCCAAGCCGGAATTTTGCATATAAACTAATGGCAGCGATTTTTTCGCAAGATAATAACCAGCCGCTAAAGCAATGGCATTCCCTTCATTGGCGGTAATAATATGTTTATCCTTAGGGACAAAATCATCGATACATAAACAAAATTCTTTTAAAAGAGAATCCGGAACTCCTGCAAAAAAATCAATACCATGACTGGTTAAATGATTGTAAAAATCAGTCGGTTTAATGGCCATCAATGTTCCTAGGGAATCAGGGTAATAATATCCTTGATGGACATGCAATATTGATCCGAAGTTTCTTTGGCTCGACTATTTTGCAAAATAGCTTTTGCCGAATCCACCATAGCCGGATATGCCGAACGTAATAAATGGTTGGCATAAATAATGACACTCACACCGAGATCCTGCAATTCTGATTCAGTCATGTGGGCATAGGTTGACGGAACAACAACTAACGGAACCTTTGTTTTAAATTTTTGGAATTCATTGCAGAACTCGATGATCTCCTGTCCGTCCTTTTCCTTACTATGGATCATTATTCCATCAGCCCCTGCAGCAATATAAGCTTCCGCTCTTTTGAGAGCGTCGGCAATGCCCTTTTTCAAAATCAGGCTTTCCACCCGGGCAATGATCATAAAGTCTACTGTAACCTGGGACTGTTTTCCTTCATGGATCTTTTGGGAAAAATGTTCGATTGAATCTTGCTGTTGGGGAACGGTTGTGCCAAAAAGTGAATTGCGTTTATCACCGATCTTATCTTCAATAATGATGGCTGAAACACCTAACCTTTCCAGCGTTTTTACCCTGAATTTGAAATGGTCGATCCTTCCACCGGTATCGCCATCCACAATGATGGGTTTTGTTGTGACTTCCAATATTTCTTCGATTGTGGAAAATCGGGAAGAAAAATCAACAAGTTCCGTATCGGGTTTCCCTTTAGACGTTGAATCGGTGAGACTGCTTTCCCAAATCCCATCGAATTCAATTTTTTGTCCATTTTTTTCAATGCTGGTTTTTTCTACAATCAGACCCGTTAATCCATTGTGCGCTTCCAAAACACGAACGATGGGTTTCACATCGATCAATCGCCGAAGCGTTTGCATCCGTTTCCCAGGTGTTATACCCTGTGCCTTAATTGCACTGGTTAAATCTGTAGATGAGATTCCTTCAGTATATACTGGTTCTACAAGTTTCCCACCCCATTCCGCTATGCAATCGATCACACGTTGACGCACTTCTTTTTGAATTCCAGTTTTCCAATCATCCCCATGCACAACATAATCAGGTTTAATTTGTTTTAAATTCGGAACATAGTCCAAGGCTGTCTGGGGGATAACCTTCCCCACTCCTTTCAGATTTTCCACAATCAGTTTTCGCTCATTAAAAGCAATAAGGGGTAAACGCTTATAGCTGGCAATGGCTTCATCCGTAAGCAAGCCTACGATCACTTTACCTAGTTTGCAGCCCTCAGCAATAATATTCAAGTGACCTTGGTGAATCAGATCTGCAGATAAACCTATATATACTGTTTTTGATTTTTTATTTTTCATCATATTTATCTTTATTTCAAATAATTAAAATCCTTTTTCTGCAATGGCACCATCGTGCAATCCAGCATTATAATTTTGCTTCGGAATTTGCCAATTTCCATAACGAAGGGAAAGATACTCTTCTATATGATTAGGAATATTAATTGTTCGGCCTTCCCATTCGATTGTACTCAATGTGTCGTAATATTTTCTGTCCACATGCTTTAATGCATCACTATCCACCCAGCGATACTTATTTTTCACTGGATATACACAAAATAAATCTACGTGAAAATTGATCTGTCTTATTTTTTCCCAAGGAGTTTTTACTTTTATTACACGTGTATCTCCAGGAAGCCATGGAGTTTGGACTCTCCTTCTTTTAATTAAGTAATTTGGTAAAAAATTCAAACGAAGTTTCATGATCTCATCGGCAGTATCTGCTGGTATTCCAAGATCTGCATCATAGTCCCATTGAATCAAATCACCATCGCGCATAATTCCCAAAAGGGTTCCTGCCTCCAGCCAGTACTTAAACCCATTTTTATTTAAAATATCGATTGTTTTCAACAGCATGTTTTTCATGCGTTGATGATAATCTCCCTCTTGAAGCTGGATTTTTTCAAGAGGTGACTCATTAATCACTTTATTTAAAGCAATATTTTCTAATAATGAATCATTTACAATGGTATTATCATCAATACTTGCAATCCATTTTAGGTTTGGATTTTTCCAATCTTTCCCAAAACGAACTTTTAAATATTCTTCAGTGTACTGTGGGACAGGAAATGAATGTCCATATATTTGAATATCATCCAATTTTTCATAATATTTGCCGTTGATTTCTTTACAACTACGCTTATCCACCCATCGATAATGATTATTTACCTTATACTTGGGCGTGATAAAAATTTTGAAAGCTTTAGTCCTATGCTTCCAACGGTTTAACACAGCGAGACGGCAATATTCATTTTCTATCCATTGCCGTCCTGATTTATTCGGAATTAAATAAAATCGATTAGCAAAACCTAATTGCTCCAATAAGGCCAATAATTGAGAAAAATACTCTCCGGGAATGCTCAATCGTACATTATTGTAATGTAATAAAGATAGCTCCATTTTCTTTCCCATGAGTGCCAATAAAGTGTTGGTATCCAGCCAAAAAGGAATGTTGCTATTTTTTAATAATTTTGCCGTGGCTGAAAAGATATTTGTTTTTAATTGACGTATAATATTCATTTATAGATCAGAATGAAGTTCCAAAAACATTAATCGAATTGAATATTGTACAAATTGCTGTATAATCCATCGTGGATGATTAAATCTGCATGTGTCCCCTCTTGTCTGATTTCACCTTTGTCAAGGACAACAATTTTATCTGCCTTTGTAACCGTAGACAAGCGATGAGCAATCACTAAAGTGGTGCGATCAATCATCAAATATTCCAAGGCCTCCTGTACCTGTCGTTCTGACTCTGTATCCAACGATGATGTAGCCTCATCCAAAATAAGTATAGGAGGGTTTCGCAAAATGGCACGGGCAATTGCCAACCTTTGTCTTTGACCACCGGAAAGTTTAACTCCTTTTTCTCCAATGATGGTTTTAAAGCCATCCGGTTGATCCAAGATAAAATCATAGGCATTGGCCGCTTTCGAAGAGGTAATCAAGTCTTCTTCCGTATAATCAGCAACACCATATGTAATATTGAATTCAATTGTTTCATCAAATAAGATCGTCTCCTGGGTTACGATTCCCATTTTATTTCTTAGCGAGAATAGAGTTATGTCGCGGATATCCTGACCATCGATTTTAATAGCACCTTCCTTGACATCATAGAATCGCGGAATCAAATCAGCAATAGTTGATTTTCCAGCACCACTTGGTCCAACAATGGCAACAATATTCCCTTTATGTATAGAAAATGAAACATTTGATAATACTTTACCACCTTCATCATAATTAAATCCCACATTATAAAATTTAATCTCTTCAGAAAAATCTTGTAGATCTTTCGCATCTGGCTTTTCAACAATTTCAGCAGGGGTATCTAATATATTAAAAACCCTCTCAGCAGAAGCGATACCCGTTTGAAGATTAACACTTACATTACTTAATAATCGAACCGGGCCAAGCATACTGAATAGAATCAAAATAAACCGGATAAAGTCTTCAGAACTCATAGCACCAGTGACCAACACATCCATACCCCCAATCCATAATAATGAAACACCAATCATGGCACCAATAGTTTCTGTGATGGGTGAAGTTGTCAATCGCAATTTTGCTCGCTTTGAAATAAGGTCATAATAACGGTCCTGTTCTTTTCTGAAACGTCTTCTTTCATAATCTTCTGTACCAAACGCTTTTACGACCCGGACAGAATTCAGAATCTCCGTAATGATACCCATAATCCCCGCAATCTGTTTTGCTGTCCGTCTTGATTTTCTTCTGATACTTCGTCCGATCCAAAAAATAATCATAGCTGTGATAGGTACAATAGCCATGGCATAAAGAGCCAGTTTTACATTGATGACAAATAGTAGAAAGATGAACATAAGAATGTTAACAGGTTCCACAAACACCTTATGGAAACTGGTACCCAGGGCTACCCGCATATTGGAAACATCTGTTACAACTATGGAAGTCAATTCACCACTTTTTGTACGATCAAAAAAAGATAAAGAAAGATTATGGAAATGATGATAAAGATCATTCCGAATCTTGGTGATCAAATTGTACTGGATATAGGTTAGACAAATATTTTTTACATAGAGGAAAATATTTTTTATTACAAAGACTGCCAGAAGCGTGAAACATAATATTTTTACAGTTTCGAGGGCCGTATCTTGAAGAATAAGTTCGTTTGTCCAATATTTTAATTGATCATTCAGTGTCATGACCTCATTGGGCAAAGTTTTTTTGTGGTTTATTACCAGTTGTTTAAAATCTGCTAGGATGTTGCTGATCAGAGAAGCCGTTAACCAAATGGAAAGACTGTTGAAAACCACATATATCAACGCTGATATTGTAGAAACCAAAAGAACTGGCCAGTAGGGAAAGATTAGCTTCCCTAGACGTGAATAAATACTTTGTGACATATTTTAGAACTTAACCAGAGTAAACCATTTTCTGGTGTGGTATTTCTGCTTCGTAAAAGAATGCCCCAATTGAATCAAATCCAAGATTATCATAAAAATCAATAACCGATTCCTGAGCAATAAGATAAATAAATTTTTCATTTTTTAATTTTTCTAACATGAATAGATCCAACGCTTTTCCAATACCAAGGTTTCTAAATTGTTTTAGCACCGCAAACCGTTCAAGTTTAATTCCGGAATCTGTTCTTCTATAGCGCGCGGTTCCTACTGCTTTTTCTTTAGAAAAAGCGAGAATATGCGTTGCATTAACTAAGTGATCATTCGTTTCTATTTGTTTAGATATATTTTGTTCAAGAATGAAAACCTGTCTACAAATAGCAAGACACATTTCATGCTCTTTTTTAGTATTAATAATTTTTACTTTTATTTTCATCAGTGAAATTTCAATCTACTGATTACGCATTACACAAAAAGATGGGGCACAATGATCAAAATTGCAAAAGTAAATTCATCTATGAAATCCGCTGGAATTTATCTTCATATTCCTTTTTGTGCTGTGAAATGCATGTATTGTGATTTCTATTCTATTGCAGATCGTGAAGAATCGATCCCTAGATTTATCAAGTCGCTTATAACTGAAATAGACAGGTGCAATGTTAATTGTTCATCATGGAAATTTGACACTGTGTTTATTGGCGGAGGAACTCCCAGTCTATTGGATCCATTACACTTAGAATCAATACTATCAGCACTTCAAAATAAATATGACCTTTCTAATGTGAAAGAATTCACTTTAGAGGCCAACCCCGGCGAGGCACCGATAGATCGTTTGATAGCTTTCCACAGTTTGGGAATAAACAGGATCTCCATAGGCGTACAATCTCTACAACCCGATTTATTGAAGTTTTTAACACGAATACATACCCAGGACCAGGTTTATAATACATATAATCATGCAAGATCAGCTGGTTTTGATAGTGTGAACTGTGATCTGATTTATTCTATCCCAGGTCAATCATGGGATGTCTGGGAACAGGATTTGAACCAAGTAATAAATATGGCTCCAGATCATATTTCGGCCTATACACTGACGTTGGAAAAAGGCACCGACCTGTTCCAGATGGTTAAGAATGGTAAGGTAAGTATGCCCAAAGACGATCAAACAGGTGACTGGTTTTTAAAAACAATCGAAATTTTGAATTCAAATGGCTACCCTGCCTATGAAATCTCAAACTTTGCAAAGCCGGGAAAGGAGTGTCAGCATAATCTCCACTACTGGCGAATTCATCCCTATTTAGCCTTTGGACCATCTGCCCATGGATTTGACGGAATACATCGCTGGAATAACACACGATCCCTGGATCACTATATTCAACAGATCGAATCTGGAAAATCACCCGTTTCAAAAACAGAAACTTTGACAGAGATAAATCATCTTAATGAATTAATTGGCTTTGGTTTGCGCATGAAAGAAGGAATTGATTTAGATCAAATTCCTGAAAATTATAAAAACCAATTCTATCAAAATCTTAATAGGATTAAACAAAAATGGAACGAATGTATTATTGAAACCAAATTGACTGTTTCACTAACCGGAAAAGGGATGGCTTTTTGTGATACAATTACGGTCGAATTGTTGCTGTAAATCAGACATCCAAGACTAGTGAAACCGGGCAATGATCTGAACCAAATACATCATGATAAATATCAGCATCAATGCATAGGTCTGCCATTCCTTCATTAACAAAGAAATAGTCTATGCGCCAGCCCACGTTCCTATCTCTTGCACCAAAACGATAGGTCCACCAAGAATACCGTTCACCTTCTTCATGGAACAGTCTGAACGTATCTACCCAGCCTTCTTCCACATATATGTCCAGTTTTTCCCGTTCAACTAGCATAAATCCTGATGTATTAATATTTTCTTTTGGGCGAGCCAGATCAATGGAATGATGAGCTGTGTTCCAATCTCCGGTCACAATAACATTATTTCCAGATTCAACCTGATCATTGATAATAGGTAGCAGATCATCATAAAAATCTAATTTATACTTCAGCCTGGTTTCATCTTTCTGTCCATTAGGAAAATAAATATTATAAAGGAGAAAATCTTTATGTTCGGTTAATAGCACTCTTCCCTCAACATCATATTTTTCAATTCCCAATCCTTCTTGTATAAATAATGGTTCTTCTTTACAAAAAGTAGCCACACCGCTGTACCCTTTCTTAACGCCGGAATGCCAATAGGTACAATACCCATGATCTTCCAGGATTTCAGATGTAAGCTGCTCTTTATGTGCTTTTGATTCCTGAATACAGAGTATATCCGGCTGTTCCTGGTTCAGATAGTCCAGAAACCCTTTTTTCACTGCAGCCCGGATGCCATTCACATTCCAAGATATAAGTTTCATTTAATGATCCATAATTTTGAGATTGAGTTTAACAGATAGAATCTGATTCGAACAATTTATCAATGATAAATATTTATTTCATAATCTTCTGTCCAAATGAATGATATTTTTTAATTTCTAAGGTATTGAATTTGGAATAACAGATGGCCAAAAAACGAAAAGGGATTGCTAAGCCTCGTCACCAGCCTTTCCTGCAAGAATATAATTTTGAGATCACAGTAGTGGTTTTATTTTCCCTGGGGATTTTTCTATTAGTTGAAGACATGGAGATTAAACACTACCTATACATCTTCATTAGGGCCATTTTCTTTGCAATTGGTAATGTTATCAAGTGGTTGAGGGACGGGACTATTTTCGTTGTAAGACAATTCGAGGTATCGGACCTGGTTGGAATCTCACTGATCCTGCTTGCAGTTATACTGATTGCTAACCGCTGGCGGGAAAGAATGATTGACCGATTCTCTCAATTAAATAATTGCCCGGATTGCGGGGGCCATATCCACCGTATTCGAAGAAATTTGAAACAGCAGGCTCTTAGTGTCGTATATTTTGTCAATGTAAAACATTATCATTGCAAATCATGCAGTTATAAAGGAATAAAACTCGTAAAACGATAAGAGGTAAATATGGAATTAAAAGAACAGATTGTGCACGATATTAACACTCATCCGATTGTCCTGTACATGAAAGGCACGAAAGAGATGCCCATGTGTGGGTTTTCAAACACAGTGGTCCAGGCTCTGAACCATTACGGTGTGTCCTATAAGGACGTGAACGTGCTGGAAGATCCGATGATCCGGGTTAAACTCAGTGAACATTCAAACTGGCCAACCATTCCCCAGTTGTTTGTAAACGGAGAATTGATTGGCGGTGCCGATATTACCATGGAACTGCACCAGAATGGCAAGTTGCTTGATATCTTAGACACATCCAATTCGGACGACTAATCTCTATAAAAAATCGGTTGGTGGAGTCTTTTTTATAACAATAAATTTCCCGCCCTCCAATTATAACATATCAATAATTTGGCCCGTTCGTCTAGTGGTTAGGACTCCAGGTTTTCATCCTGGCAACAGGAGTTCGATTCTCCTACGGGCTACAACGAAAAACCCCGCTGATTCGGGGTTTTTCTTATTCATATAAATATTGTTATTTATTTCATTCATCCCGTTTCACATATACTAAAAACCGCGAAGCAAAAGAACTGTAAAATACACCAATCCCCCCTTCAAAATTGGAGTCAGGCAATAGCCAGATATTCTGTCCCACTGGATCACCGCTGAAATAATTAAAGTAAGATTCGCTTGTAGCCTGAAATGTCATTAGCTGCAGCCCATAATAATCAAAATACAACCACATGACCGGCGTTGGTGCAGTCTCAATATTCCATTGCCATGGATTAATTCTGTAGGGTATGGAGTTTTCATCCCGAGGGTAGCGTCCTTTCCAAATTCTAAATTCAAGCGTGGTGTCGTAGATTAAGTTGACAAAAACACTGTCCCTGATTTTGTTATAATTATAATCGAAAAATCCACCGCTATCTGGGTCTAGTGTATTACTTAATGAATCCAGTGGCTCTAATCCTCTTTTATTTGCATCTAGGGCGTAAGATAGAATTTTAACTGTTTGATAATCATCCGCATCAAAATCCACTCCAAACATGGGATAGCTTGCAAAACTTTTTGTAAAACAATCCCCGAAACGGTAGATCACTGTATCTACATTGATATTATTAGACATAATATAATTTATAGGGTCACTGACAAAGGTTAATAGCTGTTCAAATGATAGACTATCTAAATTATTGACATCAATCACACCTGCGGGTAATACTTCTCCATCCGGGCACTCATAATCCCCTAGATCAATCGGCCGTATATTCATAGCCGCAGGAACCGTAGTCGTAGCAACAACAGAATCAATATCATTTTTAACAACAAGGCTATATGTAGCACCTGGTCTGATGATATAGTTTTTATATGCATTTAAGTTTTGAATGCTCGACGTATCCGTGACCGGGAAATATCTCCCCGGGGCCACGTTGATAAAGGGTAGTGTAATCCCTGTTGAATCGTCAATCAAGACTACTGTGGCATCGTTAACCCAGAGATCATTTGCGAATACATTTTCATTGATACCTGCACTCCTGGATACCAGTACAGTATCCTTCACAGGAAGGTTGGCTTCAATAGACGCAAACACCACCAGGTTTTGTTCATATTCAATAACCTGATCATTAAGATCACAACTATGGAAAAGGATTGAAGAAAAGATCATCAGGTTTAATAAATAATGTTTCATCATTAGAATTCCCAGGTGAAACCAAATGTCGGAATAATGGGGAAAAGCCCAATGCTTTTTTCATTGATCCTCCCTTCGTCAGACTCATCTACATTTGTCTCACCAGGATCCGGTCTTCCGTTTCCATTATCGTCATGGTCTTCTTCAACCCAATCGCCATCATCATCTAAACCATTAAAAGGACTGCCCAGTGAATAAATTTTTCTAAAGGTATTGCTACGGTTTAAGGTATTAATGATCTGGAAAAATAAGTCCACATTTGTTTTACCAATTTTTGCGTGATAAACCGCACCAACATCTAACCTGCTATAGGGCTCGTATCGAGATGAGTTACGGGTTCCGGGAATTGTTCTAAATACTTCTTCCGGGCTTTCAGGAAACTTTTGAACATAATAACCAAGGATCGGGGTAAAGGCCTGACCCGATTGCAATGCGAACCGCCAGTTCACTTCCCATTTCTTATTAAACTGGTAATTACCCAATGCACTGAATGCGTGTGTCCTATCCCAATTTGTATAGTATTCCTGCTCACTTTCAGCATAAATACTGTTCATTATTTTTCTCGAGACTGAAAAAGTGTAAGCCAGCCAACCGCTGAGCTTGCCTGTCATTTTCTGCCCAAACAATTCAAAACCATAGGCATACCCATCTGCAGGTGTAACAATATCAGCCAAATTTTCATCAGATACTTCAGCATCTGTTGAAGATCTCTTTTCTTCATATGTTAACAGGTTTTTTAAATCTTTATAATACCCTTCAACCTGTATCTTATATATATTTCTTATATATTCTTCATATCCTAGAACAACCTGCACAGATTTTCCTGGAGCAACTGATTCATCCGCAGCAATCCAATTATCCAAAATGGCTGGATTAAAATCATCCTGAAAAGTGCTAATAAACTGGTGATAGTTCCCGACGGAAAAGTTAATGTATCGATCATCCGTAAGCAGGTATTTCAACCCCAATCTTAAATCTGGATATAAAGAATCGGGGTAAACATTATAATAGTTTATTCTTATCCCAGGCTCAATGATAAACAGATTATTGTGATCATATTTCATTTTTACGTATGACGCCAGTTCAACTGGAGATGTCTTGATCTTGAATTGAGTTGAATCCTGAAATTTATTTATGTATTCAAATCCAAGCATCTTTTGTTGAACGCCAAATTTGAATGTTGATTCTGAAGATTTGAACCAAGAAAAATCCCCCGACAATGTCCTGTCATCAATACCATTTTCACTCATCAGTCCACCAGATCCTCCCAATCCAAAACGTGTAAAAAATTGACTGTTAGCAATCAGGAAATTGCCAACCAGTCTCTCATTAAATACCCTTCGATAATGGGCACTTACCGTATTATTACCCCAGCGACCATCTAGCCCAAAGGTATCAAAAATGATATTATCAATTCCTGAATAATAGCTCAATGATATTCTATCCTTGGCGGATATATCCGAAAAAATATGGCTTTGAATATCATAAAAATAGTAGGGTGGAATATCATCAGCTATGTTATCAGGTAAAACTTTTGGCAAGACCAGATCAAAATAGGTTCTGCGGCCCGATAAAACCCAGGCACCTTTATAAAACGGGCCTTCAAGGGTTGTTTGAGCTGAAAGTAGAGATAGATTTGCTTTCCCTCTAAACTCATTCTTATTTCCTTCCCTGCTTATAACATTAAGCACAGCTGACAGACGGCCACCGTATTCTGCATTGTAGGCACCTTTTATCAGTTCTGCTTCCTTAACACCATCCACAATAAAATTTGAAAATACACCTCCTAGGTGTGATGGATTATAAACAGTGATCCCATCCAACATTATCAGGTTCTGGTCCGTGTTCCCGCCCCTGATCACCAAACCCGTACTGTATTCAGATGTGGTTAAAACACCCGGCAGTGCTTGGATAGTACGAAACAGGTCCGGTTCAGCAAGGGCAGGAGCCGCTTTCATCATCCTGGGGCTCAAGTTTATCTTACTAGGCTGGATATTATTCCTGCGCTGAAGTTTTTCAGCCGTTACTTCCACTCCGGTTAATTCCACAACCTGTTCAACTAAAGCGATATTTATTTTTACTGATTGATCTTCCATTATGGATAAAGGCTGACGAAACACATCAAATCCTATATAAGAAACCATAATGGTATAATTCCCAGGTGTAATCTCCTGAATGATATAATACCCATTTATATCGGTAGCCATTCCCTGTCCGGTCTCTTGTAAAAAAACGTTGGCACCAATCAGGGATTCTCCTGATGCAGAATCGGTTATAAAACCAGATACTATACCGGTTTGTCCATTCAGAATAGAAAGAATAAAAGATATAAAAATTAATATTTTTTTCATGGTCAACTAATTTGCTAAGTAGTTCAAGTTTTCAACATTGAATGGAATTGGCTCTATTTCATACTTCTGAAAAATTTCACTGGAGTCACATATGCTCCCTTTTATGAGATCATTAAGTTGATCTTTTCCCGCAGGGAACCATTTAAATCTATCTAAAATAGCTGCTATTGTTGATATAACAAAAAATGGGGCTGGGACCATAATAACTTTCTGTCCAGTCACTTTTGCAATTGAAGTAACAATCTCATTCCAGGTTACAGATTTTTTCCCTCCAAGCTCAAAGATTTGGCTAATTGTAGAATCATCGCTAAGACTTTTAACAAATACTGAAGCCACATCTTTAGCATGAATCATGGATAACGAATAATTACCCGCATCAAGAGGATTTAAACCAGTGAAAAAGGAAGGAGCAGGAAAAGGAATGAAGCTGGGAAATGGAACCAGATTCAGCATTAACTGGTCCAGCATCATGCAAAACTCTGGACGTCCGCCTCCTCTTGGATCACCGAACAAAGAAGATGGGCGAATAATGGTCCAATCAAGATCCGTATTTTTTATTGCTTGCTCAGAAAGATGTTTTGCCTGCATATATTTAGATCCATCGGGGTCAGGATTGGCCCCCAAGGCACTCATTAATAAAAAACGTTTTACCCCCATTTTTTGAGCAATATTGGCAACACGTTCGGATCCACGAAACTGGAATTTTTCATTTGTTAAACCTTTGCTTGGAAATTCCCTTACCAATGCAATCAGATAGATGACTGCCTCGCAGTCATCCATTGTATCCTGAACTGCTTCATCATTATCAACATCACCAATTACTATTTCGCATTGATCAGGTTGCAGAACCTTTGACCCGGAGCCATCTCTTACAAGTAACCGTGGTATAATATCGTTTGCAATCAGCTCATCGGTAATGTAGGAACCTACATAGCCGGTCCCTCCTATAACGGCTACTTTCATTATACCTCCAATTTAAAATTAGTTGAATTAATATTTTTTATGGGTTCGGAGAATTTTTCTGAAATCACTTCTTTGCGATAAGCAAAAATATCATCCAAGTCTTTTTTAATCCAGATGAAATTCATGATCTGCCCCAAAATTCCTGCTGGGACAATATAACGAACTTCATCGCGAATCATAGTTCCACCATTTTCTTCTGAGAATGTGTGTGTATGGTGCCAAAGAGAATACGGACCTTTGAGTTGTTCATCAATGAATCTGTAAGGTGGAACAAAGGTTGTTATAAGTGTCTGCCAGTGTACCGATATGCCCAGAATTTTGATGTAATAATCAATGACTGAACCTTTTTCCATTATGATCGGACTAGGCGTAATTATTGTAAAACTCAATCTTGGTGGAGTAATCTCTTCCAAATTCTCAGGCTTGGAAAAAAAATCAAATACCACATCAATTGGCTGCTCAATAAATTGTTCTGATAAAAGTTTGTTAATTATAATTAAATCTTCCCTTCTGATTTTAAAATCACTTTTTCCAACATTAAGTAAGAAATTGGGACAAGTAACAATGTAATTGTTGTAGCAAAAACTACTCCAAAGGACAGTGAAACTGCCATTGGAATCATAAATTGAGCCTGGGTGCTTTTTTCAAGCAATAGAGGTACAAGCCCTGCAAAGGTTGTTAAAGAAGTTAAAAATATAGGTCGAAATCGTCTAGGACCAGCTTCCATGACAGCTTCTTCTATGCTGTGCCCATCCCTGCGATACCGATTAATAAAATCAACCATAACCAGACTGTCATTTACCACAACTCCTGTTAGAGCTACAATACCCATTAAGGATAATACAGAGAAATTCATGCCTAGAATTAAGTGCCCGATGACTGCACCAGTTAGACCAAATGGAATGGACGACATGACAATCAGCGGTTGAAAATAGGACTTGAAGGGAATCGCCAATAGAATATAGACCACAACCATGGCTATAAGAAAATTATTACCAAGCGACTTCAAATTCTGCCCCTGCTCCTGCTGTTCTCCTTCCAGACTGTAAGAAATAGAATTATACTTTTGAAGAATCTGGGGCAATATGGATGCCGTTACAGCCGCAACAACTTCATTGCCAGTTGTTAGAGTCAAATCCACATCTGCGGTAACATTGATCGACCTTTTACGATCTTTACGCTGGATTGAAGCTAGCCCTTCGCCAATATCTAAACGCGCTATTTGCCGCACAGGGATTGTAGATCCCCCTGGAGTACGGATCATCATATTTTCCAAATTGGATATGGAAGAACGCTCTTTCTCTGGATAGCGAAGCATAATCTTGACTTCATCTCTACCACGCTGAACGCTTTGTACTTCCAGACCATAAAATGCTTGTCTAACCTGGGAAGCAACCATCAACATAGTTATGCCATAATTAGCTGCGCCAGGTAACAATGTAATACTGATCTCTTCCTTTCCTACACTATAATTGTCTTTAACATCAAATACGCCTGGAAACTGGACTAGTTTGGTTTTTAATTCATCTTTTGCTGCCAGTAAGTCATCCATGTATTTACTTGACAACTGCACATTCACTGCGTCCCCTGCAGAGAAAAGGCTGGACGAGAACGAGACATCCTTTACACCTGGAACCGTGGGCATCAGGTTACGCCAGCGGCGTGCAACCTCTTCAGTGCTAATAATACGTTCTTCACTCGGAGTTAATTCTAAAGCCACTTCTGCCATATTAGGCCCAGCATAGAGAGCATCCAGATTTCCCGGGCCACGGGATGTTTTGGTACGCATGGGCTGCCAGCCAATCGTAGAAAGCCTGTTTTTAATTGTAGGCCTATCTGGAAATTCATCCTGCAGTTGCTGTTCTAATTCCTGAGCGGCTTTTTCGAGCTCCAAGTATCCTTCCCGAGTGACCTGTATGGGTGTCCCGGATGGGTATTCAATCGTTCCAATGGCTAGGTCTGCTTCAACAGGCGGGAAGAAGGAAAATTTGATTATCCCACCTAAGATAACACCAATAGTAAGAATAAAAATTCCACCTGCAATGCATAGGAAAGATAAAGGCATCTCTACTGCTTTTCGAAGAAGGGGTTTATAAATTTTTTCCACAACAAAGAATAATCCGCCTACGAGCCTGGATTGGGACTGTTCCCATTTATCAGAGACTGATCGCAGCCAAGGCTGTTTTGGCTTCTCGTCACCGCTATGAGCCAAATGGGCGGGCAGAATTGTCAGGCTTTCAAAAAGAGACCAGAATAGAACGGAAATCGTAATGAGGGGAAATATACGCCAAATGGAACCGATTTCACCTTCTACAGCAAGCATTGGGGAAAATGTCGCCATTGTGGTCAAAACTGCAAAAAAGACTGGTGTTGCCACCTGAACTGTTCCTTTAACCGCTGCTTCTTTAGGGCTCATACCTCTTTCCCTAAAAAGCGCAACATTTTCTCCAACTACAATGGCATCATCCACCACAATTCCTAAAACCAGGATGAAGGTAAACAGGGAAAGCATATTGATAGAAAGATCCATAAGAGGCATTAACCAGAATCCACCCATGAATGAAATAGGAATTCCCAGAGAAACCCAGAATGCTAATCTTGGCTTCAAAAACAGTGCCAGGATAAGGACAACCAGCATCAATCCGTACTGAGCATTTTTTGTCATGGTGTCTATTCTTCCTCTGAGCAAACGGGCTTCATCATCCCAGGCGGTGATATTGACTCCTGGTGGGAGATTCTTTTGTTTAACTGTTACGTAATTTTTAATAGCGTTAGAAATATCAATCGCATTTTGATCTCCAACACGGAATACCGTAATCAAGTTTGATGTCTGGCTGTTGAAAAGGATATCAAGTTCGTAGGTCTCAGAAAACCCATCCCTAATCGTACTTAATACTCCAAGGTAAACAATAGCCCCGGAAGGATCTGTTATAATTGGAATGGCTGCAAAATCATCCGCAGTATAGCCCTGACTTTTTGATCTGATTAATATTTCCCCGTCCTTATTCTCAATACTGCCGCTTGGCATATTGATGGACCAGTTCTGGATTGCCTGGGATACCTGGCCAAAGGTAAGATTGTATTTTCGGAGTGTATTCTCGCTGATTTCAATCGCAATTTCACGCTCTTTTTTGGCAACAATTGATGTATAGGTAACTTCAGCGAGACCATCAATCTCATCCTTGATTTCTTCAGTAACATCATTCAGAGCAGTGTCACCAACATCTCCATCTACGGCTATAGTCAAAACAGGATTTGATCCGACAAACTGCCGTACTGTAGGGCGCTCAACATCTTCAGGAAATGTATCGATGGCATCTACCTGAGCCTTGACACGATCTAACATTTGATTCGCATCCTGGCCTGGTAGAATCTCTATATTAACACTTCCAATATTTTCGGATGCATTGGATGAGATTTGTTTAATGCCATCCAACCCTTGGAGTCTTTCTTCGATTCGAATACATACAGCATCTTCTACATCGGTTGGAGAAGCACCTGGATAGACAGCAGTAACATTAATAATATCAATCTCAATTTCAGGAAAGACCTCCATTTTTAATAAGGGTATGGTGAGTGCACCTGCAATAATAATAAAAGCCATCAAGAGGTTCGCAGCAACCCCATTATTCACAAACCAGCGAATTAACCGTTCCATAAGATTTAGTTCAAATCAAATGTTACTTTTAAACCGTTTACCAATGAGGATAAGCGGGATGTGAGTAAGCGGTCCCCAGTCTCTATACCTTCATCGATAAGTGCAAATTCATTTTCATACCTGAGCACTTCTACAGGTCGATGATAAAGAATCATGGATGTATCCACAACCCAGACTCCGCCATCCCGAACCGCAGTGCGTGGTATGACAACAACATCTGGAATTTCAATACCATAAATAATCGCTTCTACAAATTGCCCTACTGCAATAGGATTCGAGTTTGATACAGAAGGTGTATTATCGATCCGTGCTACGATGGAGAGCATACGGGTCATAGGATCTACTTCCGCTTCAGCCCGAACAACTTTTCCCTTAAGAATACTATTGCCCAGAGATAATTCAACATCAAGCTGTTTATCCTCAGGAATTTGCCTGCCGTTAAAATCAAGGCCCGTAAAGGGCACATCCTGGTCCGCAATAGGTAAACGGACTTCGAATGATTCTGTAGCGTATATATTGCCGAGTGCAGTCCCTGGAAATATGGTAGCTTCTGAGTCAACATTTTTGGTTCTTACCCGACCATCAAAGGGAGCTATAAAGACTGTCCGTTTAAGGTTTCGCTGCGCCCGTTCTAATGTTGCCTGTGCGGCTGCAAGTGTAGCCTCTGCTTGGGCAAGCTGGGGCTTTCTTAAGGCAAGATCGCTCCCCGCTCCCGCACCAACCCGCTTCCACTCCTTTGAAGCCAGGTCCGATTCTGCTTTTTCACGTTCAAGATTTACTTCTGCATTTAATATATTGGACTCTGCCATAATAAGGGCTAGTTCGTAGTCCCGTTTATCCAAGATTAAGAGTGTATCGCCCTTGGTAAAACTGGAACCGGTTTCCATGCTGGGAGAAATCCAGTCTACCTTGGAGTTTAACTCAGATAAAAGTGTTAGCGCTGATTCTGGTGCTATAACCCCTTGGGAAGCAATGGAAGCATTTACAGTTTGCGGTAACAGCATCATTGTTTTTACATAGGGGATACTTGCTTTAACTTTTTCTGATACTGCCATAGATTTATTCTTAACCATAAAGATAGCTAAAGCAATGCTGATCACTAAAAATAAGAGTCCAAAATATTTTTTCATGTGGTATACCAGGGTTAGTTTAATATTTTAGTATGATAAAAATTCGTATCGCCTCCTAAGGCAAGAATGAGCGATAGCCGATTATCTATTGCTTGTCTCCGGAACGTAAGGTGCTGTGAACGGATAGCGTTATACTGCCTCTGGCTGTTCAGCACCGATTCCAAAGTCGTGACACCTTTATCGTATCTCTCTTTCGAGAGTGTGTAGGCATCTTCAGATTGCTGCACAGCCATTTCCAATGCATCTAGCTGAATATTTAGGGACTCATTGGATTGAAGCAACTGTTCTATCTCAGAGAAAGCTCCTAGAATTCCTTTTATCAATTCTTGTTTGGAACTTTCAAAAGATGCTTCCTGCACTTTCACAGCAGACCTTAACCGTTTTCCACTGAAAACCGGTGCCGTGATATTTAAACCCAAGGTCCAGATACCATGGTCCTTATTAAGTATTTCTTTCAACTGCTGGGTGGAAGTCCCGGCAGAACCATTTAGGGTAATCCCAGGCAATAAATTTCGTTTGGCTTGGGCAGCACGATGGCTAGCAGACTCCACTTTAAGAATAAGACTGCGTATATCTGGCCGCCTACCAAGGACTGCTGCGGGAATATCCGCGGGGACCGGGGGCAGATTATCAGGCATTACTTTTTGTTCAACAAGAGTGCCCGATGGATACTGCCCTATCAGTATCTCCAACTGACGATTGATCGTCCTAAGCTTGTTTTTCCTATTCTCAATATTTACAATAGATGTGGCTACTGAAGTTTCTGCAAGCCGATAATCCAGACTAGAACGTAAGCCCTTCTCGTATCGCTTTTTGACAAGATCCCTAATCTCTACCAGGCTGTTATAGGATTCTTGGGCTAAGGCTAGCTGGGCAGCCGACTCCCTTCCCTGGAAATACAATTGAGCCCCACGGACTAAAATAGAAAAACCCAGGTAGGAAAGATCATATTTTGCTGCCTTGAAATCCTTATAGGCAGCTTTACGACCATTAAGCAATCGTCCCCAGATATCAATCTCCCACTGCAGGTTAAGACCAAGGCCATAATTTTTGTTTCCAAATGTAATAATTTTATCTGCAGATGCCTGGCCGTTACCAGTAGAATCTTGTCCGTCTCCTGCATTCATAAATGAGTCTGAAAATCCAAACCCGGCTAGATTTTGTACGCTTGTATCCGCTTTTGCACTCATATTTACCGCCGGGTATATGGATGCGCCATAAATCCTAGCGCTATGATATGCGATTCGCTGTTTTTGGTACAGTGTTTTGATATCAGGACTTTCATTCCTCAAATTATTTAAGTAAGCATCGAACTTTAGATCATTAAAATGAGCCCACCAATCTCCAGTAATATGTTCACTTTTCGGTATCGAAATACCCCACATATCTGGAACAGGGATATCTAGACTTTCAATTCGCATGTCGTGCTTTCCAGCGCATCCTGTAAAAAATATTGTTAAAAGATAGATGAAAAGACGCGGCGAATTTATAGTTTCAGGTTCAACCTTTATCATTTTCTAAATTATGAATTATACTAGATAGTACATTTTTAAATATTTCAATATCTTCATCAGGAATATTTTTTTTCACTTCTTCCCTTGTTTTTTCCATCACCGGCAGGACATCATAAAATAACTGTTTACCGGCATTTGTTAAGATCACACGATTCACTCTATGGTCAAGTTGGTCTGGGACACGAACCACCAGATTTTTTTTCTCGAGAGTATCAATGATTTTTGTAACACTGGTTTTATCCTTGAGACACATATCTCCCAACTCTTTCTGTGATGCATCTCCACGTTGCCAAATAGGCCCTAAAACCATCCATTGATCCAGGGATATATCCAGACCTGATTCATGAGCATTTTGAACGAACCTTTTTGTCATGGCTCGATGCGCTGAATTGACCAACATCCCCAGGTTCATATGAAATTGTAATGATTCTTTATCTGCCATTGGTTGAACCTACAACTATATTAGTTGATGGTTCAACTATAATATAATTTTAATGATCTTTATGGGATATTATATTGGTTCTTTACAAACTAAATTATGCTTAAGAAAGGAAATCTCCAGATTTAATGGGCAGTTTACGAATTCGCTTTCCCGTTGCAGAAAAAACTCCATTTGCAACTGCTGGAGCTATTGGAGGCAAACCAGGCTCACCAATACCACTCGGTGGTTTTGAACTTTTTATGATGTGCACATCAATGGTTGGCATCTGATCCATCCTAAGAACCTGAAAATCATGAAAATTACTCTGTTGTACTGCACCGTTTTTTATTGTGATTTCGCCATTTAATGTTGCTGAAAGGCCATAAACGATAGATCCTTCTATTTGAGCTATTATGTTTATAGGGCTCACTGCCTGCCCACAGTCCACTGCGCATACAACCCGGTGAACATGTACAGTGCCTTCATTATCCACAGAAACTTCAGCGACCTGTGCAACATAGGTGCCAAAAGATGCGTGGCAAGATACGCCCTGATAATGATTATTTTTTAGAGGCTTGCCCCAGCCTGATTCCTGAGCGGCCCGTTTTAATACTGCCGTATGAGAAGGTGATTGTTTCAACAGTCTAAGGCGGTAGTCTACCGGGTCAATCTTCAGGCTGTTAGCTAATTCATCAATGAAACATTCATTAGCAAAGGCATTTTGAGAATCATAAACTGATCGCCACCAGCCAATTGGGATATCTGTATTCGCTGATTTATAATCCACACGGATATTAGGGATCTCATAAGCGACCTCCTTTGCTCCGGCCAATGCGACTACATCCAGCTTATCCTTAAATGGAATCGGGTATTTAAACATTTGGCCAAAGAAAATGGATGGCGCCACAACTCTATGAGACCAGGCAATCGTTTCTCCATTGTTCATCAGACCTGCCTTTAATACATGGCGACTGGCAGGCCGGTAGTAATCATGCTGCATGTCATCTTCTCTCGTCCAGATCAATTTGACAGGTTTCTTCATTTGCATTGATACTTCTACACCTTCCTCAATAAAATCATTAAAAGCACGCCTGCCAAATCCACCACCCAAGAAAGGCACATTGATTATGACTTTTTCATCTGAAAAACCCGTCATTTCACTTACCCGCTTCTTTGCATCTTTTGGCGATTGTGTCGGTGCCCAAACCTGACACTGATCTGATTGATAATCTACAACACAGTTCATAGGCTCCATGGTCGCATGAGCCTGGAAAGGAACTTCGTATGCTGCTTCTATAACATGATCCGCATCTTTTAGGGCTTTTTTAACATTCCCTTCATTCCTTCCCTTTGCACCTCGTTTCCTGCTTCGTTTTTTGAAAAATTCAGATATGGATTTACTATCCGGATATTTGTTTGACCCCTTGTCCCAAATAGTTTTTAATTTCTTTCTTCCCTGTAGCGCTGCCCAGGTAGATGTTCCAACAACAGCAAAACCGTTCTCAATTTCAACAATATCCAAAACGCCCTTTACCATCCTAGCTTCCCTATCTTCTATTTTCTTTAATTTTCCGCCAAAATAAGGACAACGTTCAACAGATGCATAGACCATATCAGGAAGATTCACATCCATTGCGTACTGTGCAGTCCCATTGACTTTTAGTGGAGCATCTGTTCTTAATAGATCTGTTCCAATAATACGAAACATGTCAGGGTTTTTAAGTTGGACACTTTCCGGGACATCCAGCATAGACGCTTTATCTGCCAGATCACCATAACTGATCTTTTTCCCTGTTAAACGGTGTATAATAAATCCATTTTCTGCAAAGCAATCAGCTTTGGATACTGACCATTTACCTGTCGCAGCATCAAGCAACATATCTTTTGCTACCGCACCAGCTTTTCTCATTTTATCCCAGGATGTCCGTATGGATGAACTCCCACCTGTACCCATATCAAACCTTCCAAAGTAGTTTTCATCAACTGGTGCTTGAACCACTTTGACTTTTGTCCAATCCAATTCCATTTCTTCAGCAATAATCATAGGGAGCGATGTCCAGACACCCTGTCCCATTTCTGACTCACTAACGGTTAGTGTAACTTGGCTGTTTGGATTCACGCTTACCCAAATATTTGGTACAAAGTCCACTGTAGATCTAGAGAGTTCTGCCCGTAGCCTATCCTTAAATGGTAAATAAAACCCAAGGGTAAGCCCAGCACCAGCTGTAGATATAGTCTTAATGAAATCCCGACGACTAATGAATACTTTATTAGCCATTTTTCATCTCTTTTGCTGCAGATATGATCCCTTTTCGAATCCGATTATACGTACCACACCTGCAAATATTCATTCTCATAGCTGAATTCACATCATCCTCATCTGGATCTGGGTTCCTGGATAATAATGCAGCAGCAGTCATGATCTGCCCCGATTGGCAGTACCCACATTGGGGCACATCTTCGGCTATCCAGGCCTTCTGCAGTGGATGGTTTGTATTTTCGGATAATCCTTCTATGGTGGTAATTTTCAAACCATCTGCGTTTTCTATGGGTGTTATACAAGATCGAGTTTCCTCATCATCGATGTGGATAGTGCATGCACCGCATAACCCCCTTCCACACCCAAATTTGGTACCAGTCAATTTTAATTCATCGCGGATTACCCACAGAAGTGGTGTTTCCCCATCCACGATGATGGCCTTTTTTTCGCCATTTATATTTATAACATATTTTTTCATATTATTAATAATTTATCACTGGACTATCTAAGCTACAGCTGGGTTGTTTCCATCTTTTTTTCGATAATTCCACCGTTCATCATTGAGACGTGGTATACAAAGGAATCTGGGTAAAACTGGAGTGATTTAAAATAGTTTCCATTCTTAAAATGGACTGCCGCACCACCATCTATTGCATAACCTGTCAAAGCTTTACCATTCTTTAACATTTCATGAACACTTGGACGCCGATCTGCTTCTTCCTGATAGTGGGGGCAGGCCATTCCCTCTAGGAAACCCAAACAGTCTAAAACATTTAAGTTGCTGACCCATGAATCAGTAATTCCCTGCTGGAACCAACAAATAGCCCCAGCACTTACACCTGATAAGATTTTTCCTTTATTGTAAGCCTTGAGCAGGAGCTTGTCCAATTTCCACTCCCGCCAGACAGCAAGCATACTTTTTGTATTGCCTCCACCAACATAGATCACATCGGCCTGATTAATAATACTGTCCAATCTGGTAGTTCTCTGAAAGAATGTTATATGACTGGGAGAACAATCAAGCTTTGAAAAGCATGAATAAAAATTAACAATGTAGGATGCATCTTCGGCGCTGGCTGT
>Ga0208765_1000365_pt1 | contig 29779 bp, 31 predicted proteins | sample ETNtaG_2_FD_185783 | JGI IMG/M metagenome (GOLD analysis project Ga0208765, IMG submission 185783) | Marine microbial and viral communities from oxygen minimum zone, Eastern Pacific Ocean - ETNP201406SV203 (SPAdes) (version 2) | ecosystem: Environmental > Aquatic > Marine > Oceanic ...
TATAGGTAGTAGATATTATATATATCACTTATTATACATAACATATATTATAGATCATTTATGGCATTTTCCTTGAAGTCAGACAGTTGATCATTAGAGCCTATTAAAATAATCTTTGAATCTGATTCAATTAATTCATTAGGTCCAGGATTTAGCTTAGTATTGCCTTTATTGTCAATGATACCAATTACAAGTAATCCATATTTTTCACGAATATTAGAATCTGAAACTGTTTTTCCTTTTATTGAATTAAATTTATCTATTGAAAATTCTTCAATTAAATAATCTATAGATGTGTTTTCTGGAGTTTCTATAGTAACTGCATCTTCAACATATGGCCTAATTAATAATTCAGACATACGATGACCACCAGTTGTATATGGATTTACCACTTTATTAGCTCCAGCTCTTTTTAGTTTTTGACCAGTTTCCTTAACTGAGCATCTACTGATGATATATGCTTCATTATTAAGGTTTCGAGCCGACATTGTCACAAATAGATTGTCTTGGTCATTATCAAGGACTACAACAATACCTTTGCAGTTCTTTATTCCTGCATCAATCAGAGTATCGTCCATAGTTGCATCGTTATGTATATGTATGAAATTCATTTCCTGTATTTTATTTATTTTAGTCTCATTAAGTTCAACAATTACAAATGGAATCTGTTTTTTATGTAATTCAGCTGCAATAACAGCCCCCATCCTTCCGTAGCCACATATGATATAATGTGATTTTAATTTCGCAATTTTATTACGCATTGTTCGACTCCGATAATTTTTTAATTGTATAAGTTCGTTCCCTAATTCATAAATAATTGATGCAAATCCACCAACACCAAAAATAATAACTATTATAGTCCAAATCTTTCCAGTTTGACTTAATAAGTGAACCTCACTAAATCCAACCGTCGAAATAGTTATTATTGTCATATATATGCTATCTATTATAGACCAGCTCTCACCACCTATTATGTAAAACCCGGTCGATCCAATTACAACTAGAGCTGTAAAATATAGTAAATATTGGAATCCTCTATTCTGTATCAATTATCATTATCCTTTATTTCAGATTATCTTTCATCCATTTAAGATACTCATTACTTCCATCATCTATATTTATTACGAGAATTTCAGGCAATTCATAAGAGTGATTCTTTTTAATTAATTTTTCAATAGAAAATTTGTATTTAATATCTGTCTTTATCATTAATTGAAATTCAGATTCAGACTCAAGTTTTCCTTGCCAATAATATAATGATTCTTCAATTGGAATGATATTAACGCATGCCGCTAGTTTATTATTAATAATTCTTTTAGCTAAGCTCTTTGCATTTTCTTTATTGTCTATGGAAGTATAAATAACAATAGGATTCATATTAAAATTTACATCTTATGGATAACTGTCAGCAAAAGAATCCAATAGTTTGGCTATAATAGATACAAAAAAAGTTTTAATTTATATTTTACTTGCGCCCGTAGCTCAGCTGGATAGAGCGTTAGATTCCGGTTCTAAAGGCCGGGGGTTCGAATCCTCCCGGGCGCACTTTATTAGTTAATGAAATTATTAACTATAGTGCTATCAATTGTTTCACCTGTTGGATCAAGCTCTAAAAGGGTATTTAATAATTTATATTGTTTCTCACCCTTTTTATAAACTTCAGAATAAGGTTTTTCGCTAAAAGAAACCATTGAATATCTTGGAATAAACTTGTTTGGAATCCTTTGCTCAAGGGCAAATTCTAATTTTCTTTGAGCTTGATATTTTGATTTATTTACAGAATCACGCATTTCCTCATAATTTTCTATAGCCATATCCGCGATTGCGTGACCATTTTTAACATGTTGATTTGAAAAAGAAGAAAATATCTTTTTCCAATTATTATTATATTTCTTAATTAATTGATTTAATATTGTACAATCTTGAAAAGAAGCATTCATTCCTTGACCAAAAAAAGGAACGATTGCATGTGCCGCATCTCCTATTAATGCTGCGCTTTCATCGAAATGCCATGGATTTAAATATATAGTTGCAAGTTCACCAATAGGATTGTTGATAAATTCCCCATGAAGTGATGGTATAAGCTCCAAAACATCAGCAAAATGTGTTTTAAATAGCTTTGTCACATCTTTCTCAGATTCTACAGTTTCAAAGCTAGTATCGCCTTGTGTCGGCATAAATAATGTACAAGTAAATGATTTATCCATATTTGGAAGTGCTATAAGCATAAAATTTCCTCGTGGCCAAATATGTAATGCATGAGGCTCTATTCTGAATTCATTTGATGATGGTGGTATTGTTAATTCTTTATATGCATGTCCTAAAGGTTCTTTGAGATATTTTGCATTTGTTTTATTAATGATTTCATTTCTTAAAGCTGAAGAAGATCCATCGCATCCAATCACACGAGTAAAAGATTTTTCATTACTATTATTAAAAAATAAAAGTTTATTGATTAAATCAGCGCCGATTAGATCATGCTCAAAAAAAAATTGGACTTTACCTGTTTGCTCAGCCACTGTGATCAGTTTTTTATTTAATTTTGAACGTGAAATAGAATAGATAACTTCATCATTTCTTTGTCCATATGGATGAAGAGTGGTTTTGCCATTTAGGTCATGTATCATTCGCCCTTTCATAGGTATCATCAAAGGTTTGATTTCTTCATATACGCCAACTTCTTTAAGTGCTCTTATTCCTCTTATTGAGAGAGCTAAATTAATGGATCTTCCTGCAGGAAGATTATGTATCCTCATATCAGATCGTTTTTCGTATATATCTACGTTGTATCCATGGTGAGTTAAATATGTTGCCATTAAAGGTCCTGAAAGACCTGCTCCAATTAAAGTGATTTTATTAATATGCATTAATCGAGTCTTTTAAAACTTCAACTACATTAAATATATCTAAATAGGTATTAAATAAAGGATGTGGTGCAAATCTTATGACATTTGGCTCGCGCCAATCACATACTACCCCCCTCTCAGTTATAGATGTAAAGGTTGAATGTCCATTTGGCACTATAATAGAAAGTTGGCAGCCATGATCATCGGGGGTAATAATTTTAATTTGTGGCAGGTTCTCTTTAATTAGATAAGCTAGATAATTTGATATTAGCTGTCCTTTTTTACTTACTTTATCCATTCCAACTTCGTCAAAAATATCCATCGATGCAATTAAGGGGGCCATGCCAAAAATAGGTGCATTACTAATTTGCCAACTCTCAGCAGTATCCATTGGTTTAAAATCACGATTCATTTCAAAACGCGTTGCTTTGTCATTGCCCCACCACCCTTCAAGTCTTGGTCCGTTCCATTTATGATGTTTTTCATGAATAAATATTCCAGAGGGTGCGCCAGGACCTGCGCATAAATATTTATAACTACACCAGGCAGCAAAATCAATATTCCAATTATGAAGTCGCAACTCAATATTGCCAGAAGCATGCGCTAAGTCAAAGCCAGCAATCGCTTCTACTGAATGAGCTGCTTGGGTTATAGCTTTTAGATCAAAAGCTTGTCCAGTGTAATAATTTACACCACCCATAAGAACCATTGATAATTCGTTGCCACAATTTTCAATAGTTTTAACAATATCTTCTGTTCTAAGACTATATTCATGCTCTCTAGGTTTTAATTCTATTATAGTATTATTTGGTTCTAAACCGTGAAGTTTAATTTGAGAATCAATTGCATATTGATCTGATGGAAATGCGCCACTTTCAATAATGATCTTATATCTATTATCTGTAGGTTGATAAAAAGAAATCATCAGCAAATGCAGGTTCACTGTAAGGGCGTTCATAACAACTATTTCTGAATTTTCTGCACCTACCAATCGTGCAGTAGTTTCAGTTAATCTTTCATGAAAATGTTCCCATCGACTATGCTGTCCTAAAGCACCTTTCTCCTGCCAAATATTTAATTCTTTATCAATATGATTTTGAACGGATTTTGGTTGTAAGCCCAAAGAATTACCGCATAAATATATTACTTCTTCACCACTATTTGTTTTTGGGTAATAAAATTTCTTCCGATATGAGCTTAGAGGATCATTGTTATCTAAGTTTGTTGCGCAATTTTTAGTTTTATCAAATTTCATAGAAATTATGAGGTAAACCTAACCAATCAAGCGAGTTTTTAGATAATATCATCTCTTTTGTTTCTTTTGAGTAGTCAGAGGATTCTATTATTTTACCTGGTTCTAAATCACCGAGGGGAAATGGATAATCAGTGCCAAGCATAATTTTATCCTTACCAAGTTTATCAATAAGAAGATTCATGGCATGAGGATCATGTACCAAACTATCAACCCAAAATTTCCCAAGATAGGATTCTGGGTCAATTTTATTATCTACAGCACATAGATCTGGCCTTACATTAAAACCATGTTGAATTCTCCCAATAGTCGCAGAAAATGAACCACCACCATGAGCAAAAGCAATTTTTAAATTGGGTAATCTTTCAAAAACCCCACCGAATATCAATGAACATATAGCCCTACTAGTTTCTGCTGGCATTCCCACTAACCAAGGTAGCCAATACTTATTTATTTCTTCTGTGCCTAGCATATCCCACGGATGAATAAAAATTGATGCTTCAAGTTCTGAAGCAGCTTCAAAAAATGGAAATAATTTTTCATCATTTAAATTTATTCCATTCACATTAGATCCAATCTGAACACCAAATAACCCTAGATCATTCATACATCTTTCTAGCTCAGATATAGCTAAGTCAGAATTTTGCAATGGAACGGTACCCAGTCCACCAAATCTTTTTGGATATTCATTTATAATATTTGCAATATGATCATTTAATAATTTTGAAAGGTCTAATGCATCATTATCCTTTGCCCAGTAGCTAAACATTACTGGAACAGTGGAAAGTATCTGGACATTCACATTGTGATTTTGACATTCAGAAATACGTACTTCTGGATTCCAGCAGTTTGATTTTACTTCTCTAAAAAATTGACCATCTTTTAACATATTAGCACAACCTGTTTTATGATGATCTAATTGTATCCATCCCCCATATCCATATTTTTCTTTTAGATTTGGCCAGTTTTCTGGAAGTATGTGTGTATGAATATCTATTTTCATTTAGGAGGATCCTGGATTGAATTACATGAGCTGCAAGTTCTAGCATCTTTATTTTTCCAATAAGCTTCAAATAACGGTGGGAGTTGAGTTACAATATTTTCAAGATCCAATGAAACCTCGTGAAGTAACTGATCACACTCATCACAATACCATTGAAAAGCATCTAAGTCTCCTTCTTCACGTTTATATTCAATAACGAGACCAATAGTCCCTTCATAGCGTTGAGGTGAATGAGGTACATTCTTAGGTAGCAAAAAGATTTCTCCTTCTTTGATCGGTATATCAACTCTTTTATTATCAATAATTACTTTTAATAACATATCACCTTCTAATTGATAAAAGAATTCTTCAATCGGATCTACGTGATAATCTTTTCTACTGTTGGGCCCACCTACAACCATAATCATAAAGTCTCCTTGATCATAAACAACACTGTTACCAACTGGAGGTTTTAATAAATGTCTATTATCATCAATCCAATCTTGGAAATTAATTGGTGAAATCATTTTCATACAAAACTCCCTAATCGATTGTTGCAATACATTTTAGTTCAATGGCAATTGGAGTTGGCAATGAGGTTACTTGAACCGTAGTCCTACAAGGTTGATTATCTTTGAAATATGTGGAATAAATACGGTTATATGTTTCAAAATCTTTATCTATATCAGTTAAAAAAACTGTTATGTCTACGAGATTTTCCCATTTACTTCCTGCTTCTTCTAATATTATTCTTACATTTTGAAACACAGTATGACACTGTGTTTCAAAATCATAATCAATGATATTACCTGCCTCATCAATTTCAACACCGGGTATATCTATCTCATTACCTTTTCTGGGACCTACACCTGATAAAAAAAGAAGGTTTCCAACTTTTTTTGAATGTGGATATGAGCCTACGGGTCTTGGTGCCTTTGTTGATTCAATATTCATTATTTACTCCTACAAATATTTTTTGTCTCTGTAAAGAAATCTAATGCGTAATCGCCTCCTTCACGTCCCATACCAGATTCTTTCATTCCTCCAAAAGGTGTTCTAAGATCTCTTAATAACCAGCAATTAATCCATATAACGCCTGCTTCTATTTTTGAAGAAATACGATCGGCTTTATCATTATTTTCAGTCCAAATAGTGGCAGATAAACCATAAACACTATCATTAGCAATATTTATTGCATCTTCTTCTGAATCAAATGATTGTAATGTGACTACAGGTCCAAATATTTCATCTTGATTGATTATAGATGTGTTGTCTAAGGAATCTATAATAGTAGGATTGATATAATAACCATTTTCGCATCTTCCTTTAATTTTAATAGGGTTACCACCTGACAATATTTTTCCACCTTCATTTTTTGCTATTTCAATATATTTAAGAATTTTGTCAAAATGCCCTTTCGATGATATTGCTCCAAATTCTGTGTTATCATCTTTAGGATCTCCTATTTTTATTCTAGAAACACGATCTATCAATTCAGATTTGAATTTATCATATATTGTTGATTCAATTAATAAACGTGATGTACACAAACATATCTGACCCTGATTAGAAAAAGAGGATTTAACAATTGTATCTAGCATTTCAGAATAATTACAATCATCAAATATTATAGCAGCGTTTTTGCCTCCCATTTCCAAAGACAATTTTTTAAATGAATTTGCAGCCTCATTTACAATCTTTTTTCCAGTTTCTGTACCGCCAGTAAAAGATATTGCTTTAACGTCAGAGTGTTTGATTATAGCTGAACCAACTACATCACCTTTACCATGAATAATATTTAATACACCTTTAGGAAGATTTATCTTATTGCATATAGAGGCGAGATTAAAAGCAGTGAATGGAGTTATCTCAGAAGGTTTTGCAATAACAGTGTTGCCAGCAACTAAAGCTGGTGCAATTTTCCAAGTAAATAAATATAACGGTAAATTCCATGGAGATATACACCCCACCACTCCTAAAGGGCTATGAATAATCGAATTAGATGAATAATCATTATTTATTTTAGATTCAAAATTAAAGGATTGAGCATGTTGCGCAAAAAACCTAAAATTTGATATAGCTCTTGGAATATCCATTTGTTTGGCAAGTTTTTCTGGTTTTCCAGTATCACGTGATTCGTATTCAGCAAATTCATCTATGTTATTCTCAATAGCATCAGCAATCTGATTTAAATATTCTGCACGTTTTTTAATGCTTAACGATGACCATTCTAAAAATGAATTGTTAGCAGCATCTATCGCCTTATATACATCATTTTGATTTGAATCAACTACCCTACCATAGGTTTCTCCGGTAGCTGGCTCAATAACATCTATATATTCGTTTGATTCAGATTTAACAAATTCGCCATTTATATAATTAAGTATATCCTCCATTATGCACTAAATCGTCCACCATCTATTGCCAAATTATGGCCATTAATATATCCTGCAGCATCAGAAGCTAAAAAAGAGACGGCCTCAGCTATCTCTTGAGGTGAACCTAGGCGCTTAACAGAGGTATTATTTTCCCATAATTTATATATATCACCCTCATCAAGTCCTGTTGATGCAGATTTAGATTTAGCAAGATCTTTCAACCTTGCAGTAGAGGTATATCCTGGAAGTATATTATTAACTGTTATGCCATATTCACCTAATTCAAGTGCTAATGTTTTGCCCCACTGAGCAACGCTTCCCCGTATTGTATTAGATACACCAAGGCCAGGAATAACTTGTTTAATTGAAGTTGAGATAATATTTATAATTCGCCCCGAATTAAGTTCTTTCATACCAGGCACCACAGCTTTAGCCATTATATGATTACAGATCAGTAGTCTTTCAAATCCAGCACGGAATTCATCTTCTTCTGCTTCAATTAGAGGGCCACCATGTGGGCCACCGGAATTGTTGACAAGTATATCTATTGACCTGCCATATTCATCTAGGAAAGCATTTATTTTTATTTTTAATTCATCAGGTTGATTAAAATCAGCACAAACGGTAGAATGTTGATCGGATTCATTAAGCTCATTACGTGTTAATTCGAGCTTTTCCTGATTCCTAGATACCAATATTATTTTGCATCCACGTTCTGCCATTAGTGTTGCAATAGCTTTGCCGATTCCATCAGTACTTCCACAAACTATTGCACATTTTCCATTTAAATTATTTTCCATTTTTTTTCCTTACATGATAATAAAAGCCCAAGTCATCCTGAATTTTTGTCGGTAATGTTGGTAAACTTGATCGAGGTATTAAAAAAGTTGTTAATTCTCTAATATCCTTAAATATTTGATGTTTTTCGGCAGTCTTATTTAGATATTTTGTACCAGTTGATCCTCCAGTGCCAATTTTTTTTCCAATCATTCTAGAAACCATTAACACATGTCGATGTCTCCAAGTTGTAAATAGTTCATCTACATCAACTAATTTAGTTAATAGCTTGTACGGATTATATAATATTGGTTGATCCCTATAAAGTAGAATAAGCAAAGCTGCTTGTGTTGCCTGGTGCGATAAACGCCATTCACCATTCTCGACCATCTTTTTATGTTTCTTTTCATCAATTACAACACCAAAAGAACCTTTAGTTGACTGATGATGTTTCAAATGTATTTTTCTCTCTTTATCTGAGTAATTTTCATTCTTTTCAATAAGAGATTGATCGTAACTCAGCATTTCATTTATAGCTGATTCATATTCTTTCCAAAATGAAGTTTTTCCCCAATTTAAAAAGGGTGTTCTCTCTAACCATTTCTCCATTAATTCAAACAAATTATCGGCATCCTCACTTGTTTGAACTTCATTGCTATCATTTTTATTCAAATAAGATTTGTAGTTAGCATTGCCATATGTATATCGTTGATCTTGAAGCAAACCTAATTTATTCTCTATTAATCTAAATTGTTTGCTTTGAAAACCTGAAGCTGGAACTAAGAATTCTCTAAAATCAAGGAAATCCATAGGCGTCATAGTTTCCAATACGCTAACTTGATCGATTAATATTTTTTGAATTTCAGTTATACGATCTAACCTTGATACACAAAGCCCTATATTTGATTCATTGATATCGTTTTTGGAAAAAATATTGATTATAGAGTCTAGTTCATAGAGAATTTGCTTAAACCATAATTCATAAACTTGATGTATAATAATAAATAACATTTCATCATGAGCATGTTGACCTTGCTTATCACTATTCAGTTGTTGAATTTTTAGTAATTTTTCTAATTCTAGATAGTCTTGGTAATATTCTGGTTTTTTATCATCTTTCTTAGTCATTATTATTCCCAGTTAATTTAAAAATAAATGGTCTTGATGGTGCAGCATCTAATACCATAGGGGGTATTTCAATTGTCATAATATAAGAACCGTCAATTATCTTATCATGAATATATGCCATTTCCGTAATTGTTTTTTTATATGGAGGTTTTTTTTCAAAAAATAAATGATGATTCCCCAAAATTCCCCCATCACTATAACGATCAATAGTTGGTGTATCTACAACTAAATGTTTAATACCGATATCATTTATGTATTGAATAGCATTTGTAGTAAAGAAAGGGGTGTTTGATGAATTATATTTTTTATTCATTTTAGATAATGAATTGGGTGTTGTACGTATAACTAGCCCCTGTGAATTCTTAGGGATTATTCCATCAATCATTGTCCGTGTAATCAATTTATCTCTATCCTTTAGAGGAAAATGATAATTTTCATCGCAAAATTCTGAAGATACGGGTGAAACAGAAATTAGTTCCGTATAGTAGTATTCATGTTTTAAAACATCATTAATCGATATTGAATCTGATAAAATATGACCTGCACATTCAGTATGAGTTCCTGTACAATGAATGTTTTGTTCAATCGTTACTACATTACACCCTTTTCCATCAGACGTCTCACCAATAAAGCCATCTTGATTCATTGGTCGAGCATTTCCTCTTGGTGCATGATAAAAATTTGGTTGTTCTCCGTTGTATTTATATGGTATTGATAAGCATCTACCATATCGATGATCAATAGAATAAGAATTATTTTTATCTTTAATTAATATTTTCATGCAATGATCGAATTATCCTTTTGAAAAATAGGACAAAAGAAATTAATTACAATGAAGAATTAATAGATTTCTCAGCAGCTTCAACAGTGTTCTCTACAAGCATAGCTATTGTCATGGGACCCACTCCACCAGGAACTGGAGTTATAGCGCCAGCGTGGTCAATCATTGATTCATAATCAGCATCACCAACCAACTTGAATCCCTTTTCAGTTGAATCTTTAATTCTATTTATTCCAACATCAATAATTACGGTACCTTCTTTAACATCTTTATCACTTAAATATTCAGGTGAACCTAATGCTAAAATTACTACATCAGCATTTTGAGTATATTGAGTTATATTTTTTGTACCTGAATGACATAATGTTGTTGTGGCATTACTAAATTTCTTTTTCATGCTAGTTAATATTGAAATTGGTCTTCCAACAATATTGCTTCTACCAACAACTACAACATGTTTATTTGACAGATCTATATCATAATAATCTAGAATTCTCATTATCCCCTTTGGTGTGCAAGGTACAAATCCTGATTTACCAGAGATCAAACATCCTAAGTTATATGGATGAAAACCATCAACATCTTTTTTTGGATCTATTGAATTGATAATTATATCATCATTAATGTGATCTGGTAATGGTAATTGGACCAAAATACCATGAAAACTTTGGTTGAGGTTCAATTCATGAATTTTAGAAATAATCTTATCTTGAGATACAGAACCAGAGAATGTAATAGTATCTGAATAGAGTCCTAGTTCATTAAATTTTTTAGTTTTGTTCCTAACGTAAACTGCGGATGCAGCATTATCTCCCACCAATAACACCGCCAAACCAGGAATTACATCTGAAGACTTTAGTGAATCTATTCTTGGTTTAATTGATGTATAAAATGAAGAACTAACCTTTTTGCCGGATAGTATCCTTGTTTTCATAATATATTTTATTGCTATTGTTGGATAGCTTCTTCAACAACTTCAATCAATGATGAAACTCTTCGTTCTACTTCGCCATTACTTTTATCACGATTTCGTCTTTCAGCGAATAAATCATCAGAAATATTCATCGCGGCCAATATTGCAACTTTAGCTGGTACCTGTGGGGTAGCCAATTCTTCTTGAATTTCGCGCATTTTTTCATCAACATACTCAGCTATATTTTTTATATACCTAGCATCAGCTGGAGCTTTAATTGTGTATTCTTGACCGTATATTGTTACTTTTACAAAATTTTCATTTCCATCCATAGTATTACTCATTTTAATTTATCTTAATTTAGCACCATATTCTTTAGAAATCACTCGTATAATTTCATCTATAACATGGTTTACATCTTTATCTTCAAGTGTTTTAGTAGATGATTGAAAAACTAAATTTATTGTTATTGATTTTTTATTATCGCCCAAGGAACTATGACGAAAAATATTTATTGGATCTACTGATTTAAGTATATCTTTACCATTTTCTTTAACAGTGGAAATAAAATTTCCGATTAATATATTTTCTTCTAATACAAAATTTAAATCACGCTCAACCAGTGGATATGAAACAATACTATTAAATAGTGGTGTTTTGTTTGCCAATTCCATCAATAAATCCAAATCTAATTGAAAACCAAAAACTTCATTGATATCTAAATTCATTTTATCAGAAAATATTGTATCCACTTTACCTATAAATCCAAGTTGATGATTATTTGATTGAATTTCAAAACAATTAATAAGCCCGTGAGCTTTATTATTAGTTTGATTAAAAGTTAAATTTTTGATGGATAGTCTATCCATCAAGTTTTTTACGCTACCCTTTAGTACATTAAAATTAAACCGCCTACCTTTTTTTCTATGCACAGTTGGCTTATTTAAATATCCATGAACAACACCTGAAATAAGTAACTTTTCTTGAATTCCCTTTAAGCCCGGTTTATTTTGTTTATAAATATTTCCCCATTCAAAAATCATAATGTCAGGATTGTTATTTTTGTAGTTAAAATCAATATTTTCTAATAAACCTGGAAATAAACTCGTTCTAAGTTCACTCATAGTGTCAGATAATGGATTCATTATTTTAACAGATTTTATTTTTAATAATGAGATTATATCTTTTGATTGTAATGAATTGTTAAAAACTTGTGAGAAACCTAATCCGGCCATGATTGAAATAATCTTATCTAAGCATTTATGAGGATCAGGTTCATTGGAATTCATTATGCTTTGATAATGATACTTTGATGGGATCTTATCATATCCATAAAATCTAATTATCTCTTCAATTAAATCTACATCTCTTTCAAGGTCGGGTCTCCACGACGGTATATCACATAACCATTGATTCTCAGATTTATTGTTAACATTGCAGCCTATTTTATTTAAAATATCATGGACAAAATCACTTTTAATTTTGACACCAGATAAACTATCCAATCTTTCGCGACTTAAAGAAATTTGTTTTTTGACTAACTTTTTAGGATAAGGATCAACTATGCCAGGGACCCAATCACCTATTGATAGATCTTCTATCAGCTTTATTACCCTCCAAAAAGCACTTTCAGATGCATTTGGATCTGCACCTCGTTCAAATCGTTTAGATGCATCTGTGGACATTCCTAATGACTTTGCTCCTTTTCTAATTGTTGGAGCATCAAAATAAGCACTTTCTATCAATATAGTTTTTGTTTGTTCGGATACAGCGCTATCTAAACCTCCCATTATTCCTGCAAGAGCCAATGGGGATTTGCCGTTTGTAATTAATAATTCATTTGGAGATACATTTCTTTTAATTTCGTCTAATGTTGTTAGGGACTCTCCTTTTTTACCCCTTCTTATAAGTATTTGTTTAGAATTTAACTTGTCGTAGTCAAATATGTGAGTTGGTTGACCTAATTCCATCATAACAAAGTTTGATATATCAACTAAGTTATTTATGCTTCTTTGGCCTATAGATTCTAACCGATTAACAAGCCAATCTGGAGAAGGACCAACTTTCACATTTTTAACTATACCCGCTATATAACGCGGACAATCATCAGGATCCTCAAATTTGATCGAAATATATTTTTCAGCTTCATTATTTTTATAAGGTATAGGATCAGTATCAAGAGGTTTTAGGGTTTTATTGAATTTTGCAGACAAATCTCTAGATACCCCTAAGTGTGAAAAACAATCAGGTCGATTAGGTGTTATATCTAGCTCTAAAGTATTATTTAATGATTTAACATAATTGTTAAAATTTGATCCTACTTTAGCTTTTTGATTTAAAATCATAATTCCATCATGTTCATCAGAGATTTTTAATTCTCTCTCGGAACATATCATTCCTTCACTTACCTCACCTCTTATTATTACCTTAGATATTGTAATATCTCCAGGTAATGTTGTACCAACGGGTGCAAAGGCTATTTTTTGGCCTATATCTACATTTGGAGCTCCACAAACCACGGATAAAGTTTTTTTACCATTAAAAACTTTACATAAGGTTAATCTATCTGCATTTGGGTGTTTAGTGCATTCTTTAACTTCACCAACTATTAAACCATCAATATTTGAATAATTTGTTCCGTATTCAGCTTCTAACCCTAGCATAGTAAGAATATCTGCAACTTTTTGGCTAGATATATTTATATCAACAAATTCTTTTAACCAGTCAATTGAAATTTTCATCAGAATTGTTCCAAAAATCTCATATCGCCTTGGTATAGAAGCCTAATATCATCAATTTCATATTTTAGCATACAAATACGCTCAATTCCCATACCAAATGCGAAACCCTTCCAAATATCTGGATCTATATTAACAGATTTAAATACTTCTGGATCGACCATACCAGAACCCAATATCTCAAGCCATTGCCCTCTTTTTTCACTCCAAATGTCAACTTCTGCACTTGGTTCAGTAAATGGAAAAAAGCTAGGCCTAAATCTCATTTTTGTCTTTTCTCCAAACATGCGTTTAACGAAGAATTCGAGAATACCCTTGTGATCTGCAAAAGATACGTTTTTATCAACATAAATACCCTCAACCTGATGAAAGAGACAATAGCTCTTAAAACTTATTGCTTCATTTCTATAAACGCGACCTGGAACTATATATCTAAGAGGTGGTTCTTCATTTTCCATTAAATGAATTTGTACATTTGATGTGTGTGTACGTAATACTGTATCTGGATCAATAAAAAAAGTATCCTGCATATCTCTAGCAGGATGTTCTGGTGGAAAGTTTAATGCGCCAAAGTTATGAAAATCATCATCAATCTCTGGTCCATAAGCGATTGAAAAACCAACATTCATAAATATTGTTTTTATTTCATTCATTGTTTGTTGCAATGGATGAATGTAACCAGTCGGAAAGGATAAGCCGGGTAATGTATAATCTTCTTCTATTGAATCAATATTAGAAGAAGATTTATCAACTGTTTTAAAACTATTAGTTATTTCATTTTTAAGTTGATTTAATTTTTTACCAATATTTGGTCGTTCTTTATTTGAAACGTTGATTAATTGAGAGAAAAGGTCAGATACAAGACCTTTTCTACCCAGATACTTTACATGTAATAGTTCAATTGATTTAGAATCAGTGGGAAAGGGATCAGAATCGGCTCGAAAATTATTTCGAACCGATTCAATTGATTCCTTTAAGTTCATCAACTATCGATGGCCTTAGCCAACTGGGCAAAAGCATTGGGCTCATTCATGGCCATATCAGCTAATACTTTACGGTCCAATTCGATACCTTTTGCTTTTATCTTTGAGATAAACTGTGAATAGGAAAGGCCATGTTGCCGCGCAGCTGCATTAATACGAATGATCCAAAGACGTCTAAATTGACGTTTCTTCTGTCTTCGATCTCTATATGCATATAATCCAGCTTTTTCAACTGCATCTTTAGCAGCTTTAAAATTGCGGCTCCGGGCACCATAGTAGCCCTTGGCCTGCTTCACTATTTTACGATGTCTTCTGTGCCTTGGCACAGAACTATTTGCTCTAGGCATTATCTTCTCCTAATCATTTAGCAATCATTCGGCGTACGCGCTTTTCTTCCGATGCATCAACAATATCTGATTGACGCATTTTTCTTTTAGCGCTATTGCTACGACGAATGAGCATATGACTATGGTTTGCTTTGTTTCGTTTTATTTTACCAGTTCCGGTTAAACTAAATCGTTTAGCGGCACTGCGTCTTGTTTTTTGCTTTGGCATTGACTTACTCCTATTTTCCAGTCAAAACAATCGTCTGTCGACGACCTTCCAATTCTCCATGTTTTTCAACTTCTGCAATATCTGAAAGCATCTCTACAACTCTATTTAATACATCTAGCCCTAGGTCTAACCTTGACATTTCTCTACCTCTATACATAAGAGTCACCTTTAATTTGCATCCATCTTCTATAAATTTTCTACCGCGATTTACTTTCGTGTCTAAATCATGATCATCAATTCTTGGCCGAACTCGCATTTCTTTAATTTTTACAACATGTTGTTTTTTCTTACTGGCCTGTTGCTTCTTCTTTTCTTCATATTTCAATTTGCCATAATTTAATATCTTTGCAACCGGTGGCTTGCTATTTGGCGAAACTTCTATTAAATCTAAACCAACATCTTTTGCGCGCTCTATTGCTTCATCTAGTTTAACAACGCCTAATTGCTCTCCACTTTCAGATATTAATCGTACTTCATCAGCATTTATTTTTTCATTTATTTTGATCTTATTTACTTTCGCGATAAGGTAAACTCCTTTTGTTTATTTCGGTTGTAAAACGCTCTATCAAGCTATTCACTTCAACGGTTTCTTGTTTATCAACAAACCGCCTTCGAACCGTTATTGTGTTATCTGCAGATTCTTTTTCACCTATAATTAGCATGATAGGAATTCTGCTGATTTCAGCTTGACGTATCTTGGCACTTATTTTATCAGGGCGATTATCTAATTTAACTCGCATCCCGACATCTCTAAATTTACTTTCAATTGATTGTGCATAAGCATGAGTTTTTTCAGAAACAGGTAAAATCATAATTTGTGTTGGTGATAGCCATAGTGGGAAGTCTCCACCATAATGTTCAATTAAAAACCCAATAAATCTCTCATGTGTGCTTAATGGGGCCCTATGAATACATAGTGGAGTTTGGTTTTGTCCTTTTTCATCAGTAAAAGATAGATTAAAACGCTTTGGAATTGCAAAATCAACTTGGTTAGTTGCTAATGTAAACTCTTTGCCAATCGCACTCCATACTTGAACATCTATCTTTGGACCATAGAAAGCAGCTTCACCGGGAATTTCAATATAATTTACGCCACCTGATTTCAATGCATTTCTTACTGCATCCTCTGTTTCAAGCCATAATTCAGGCTCATCTATATATTTATTACCTAACTCAGAGGGGTCATGTAAACTAAGGCGCATTTCATATTTTTCAATTCCAAAAATTTCAAAATATTCTAGATACATATTACACACATCTAAAAATTCCTTATCAAAATCAGTTTTTGAACAATAGATGTGTGCATCATTCATTTGCATACTTCTGACGCGCATCAGTCCAAATAACTGTCCCGATTTTTCATATCGATAACATGTCCCATACTCAGCTATCCTATATGGGAGATCACGATAGCTTTTTGGAGTGGCATCGTAAATTTTGTGATGATGAGGACAATTCATTGGTTTAACATAATATTCAACACCATCAACGTCCATCGCTGGATACATTGAGTCTTTATATAAATCTAAATGTCCTGATTTTTTGTATAAATCACCTTTAGTAAGATGTGGAGTGCGTACCTGTTTATATCCATGTTTTTCTTCTGTTTCTTTCGCAAGTTTTTCAAGTTCATCAATTATGGTAGCACCATTTGGTAGCCATAATGGCAATCCTGGACCTACTTCATCATCAAAAGTGTAAATATCTAATTCTTTTCCTAATTTTCTATGATCCCTTTTTTTGGCTTCTTCTAAAAAATGTAAATAATCTTTTAGTTCTTTCTTTGAAGAAAAGACTGTACCATAAATTCTTTGGAGCATTTTATTTTTTTCATCACCACGCCAGTACGCACCAGAAGTACTTAATAACTTAAAATATTTAATTTTTCCTGTTGATGGAACATGTGGGCCACGGCATAAATCAATAAAGTCTCCTTGTTGATACGCAGAAATTTGATCTGATGGATCTATTTCATTAATGATTTCAACTTTATATTTTTCTCCTCGTTTATCAAATAATTTAATAGCCTGATCATGATCTAATTCAGATCTAGATACAGATAAGTCTTCTTTTGCTATATCCTTCATCTTATTTTCGATTTTATTTAAATCATCATCAGAAAATGTTTCTTCAATGTCAAAATCATAATAAAACCTGTTTTCAATGGTTGGACCAATAGTTATTTGACTATTTGGCCATAGTGATTTCACAGCTTGAGCCATTAAGTGTGCAGTACTGTGCAATAAGACATCATGTCCTTCATTCGTAGAGCCAGTATGCAATGTTAATTCACAATCTTGAGTAATTTGAGTTGTAGCATCTACTAATTTTCCATTTATACTAGCAGCAACAGTATCTTGAGCAAGTCTTTCTCCAATGCTTTGGGCAACCTCTAAAGGTGTAATGCCAGAATCAAATGATCTATCAGATTTGTCTGGTAATGTAATTTTTATTTGGCTCATAAATATTTATACTAATCAAATTATAATAAGTGGGCGATAACGGAGTTGAACCGCTGACCTCTACGATGTCAACGTAGCGCTCTAACCAACTGAGCTAATCGCCCTGTAAAACAACTAAAGAATTTAATTGGGTTAATAGTTACGTTGGAAAAAGTATTTATCATTTAATTCTCAAAATTTTCTGTACTAGATAAAGATGCCTGGTATGTATTGTTATTCGATAATACATCTAAAGCAACTTGAACAGTTTCATCGTTTTTGAGAGCTTGCTTAAGTCGTCCTTCAGTTCCATTAAATAATCCTGCAAATTCTAATAAAATTAATTCTCTAATTTCATTTTGTTCAGATTCTCTTCTTTTATCTTCTTCTCTATCATAAAAATCGCTGAGAAGATTTAATGCATCATTAGCTCTAATATCTGTTGAATCCAACTCTGAAATTTTTTCTATTATAATTTTTAACTCTTTTTCACCAGGAAGATCAACACTCTCTTTAGTTTCCGTGTAGTTTTTAAATTTATCTAATAAACTATCATCATTTAAAACAGATTTAAAAGAAGCATAATGGTGCTTGTTCTCTTGAGAAAATGAATAAAAATACCCACTACGCCAATACTGGCTGGTTAATGATTTCATAGTGCTTGGTTCAATAGTTGAATCCGGGGTGATTCCACCGTTGCCATACACTGTCCTGCCACCTATAGTTGTAAATATTGAATCTTCATCTGATGCATTCATAATATATTTATTATCAATGTAATCGCGTTTTTGTATAAAACGTCCACTTGGTATATAATATCGAGCTGTTGTGATTTTAATGCTACGCTTATCATCAAATGAATATTGAGTTTGGACTAGACCTTTTCCAAATGATTTTTGGCCAATTATGATGCCTCTATCTAAATCTTGGACAGACCCTGCAACAATTTCACTTGCTGAAGCACTTCCTTGGTTGATTAAAATTGCGATTTTTACATCTTTAGGTATTATCGGGTCCCTTCTAGAATAAAATGTTCGATTTGAATCTTTAGTCCTTCCTTTTGTAGATACTAAAGTTGTGCTTTTTACAATCATCATATCTAACATGGAAATTGCAGATGTTAATAATCCCCCAGCGTTGTCTCGAAGATCAAATATTAAAGCAGACGCATCATTATTCAATAATGTTGAAATAGAATTTTGCATTTCAAAAGGCGTATTTCTATTAAACCTATTTAATCTAATATATCCTGTATCTTTTGAAAGCATCCCTGAATACGTTACAGTTTTAACAATAATTTCAGATCTAATTAAACTAAAATCAATTGGATCATCATCTCCAAATCTCTTAATCGTTAATTTAACTATAGAACCTTTTTCACCTCTAATTTTAGCTGCCGCTTCATTAAAAGAATATTCTTTAACATCAATATCATCAACTTTAAGAATAATATCTCCACTTATAATTCCTGCGCTTTTTGCTGGGCCACCATCCATTGGCGCTACAACAGACATTGTATTATTTCTATAACTTAATTGTATACCAACTCCACCATATTTACCCTTACTCAGAACATTAATATTATGCTGCTCATCATCAACCATGAATTCGGTGAACGGGTCAAGTTTTTCAGTTATTCCATTAATTGCAGCTTTAGTAAAAGTTTCAGGGTCTATTTGGTGAACATAGGTTGAAAAGATTTGATTATATACACGATTAATCAATTCTTGAGATTTACTTATTTTTCGATAATAACTTGATTGAGTAAGAGCTAGAGAAAAAATTCCAATAACAATCGTGACAGGTAATAAAAATTTTAATACATATTTTTTCATTATAAATATTTTCTTTGTTTTATATGATTGATAATAACATCATGAATATTTTCAATTGAATCGTGACCGTCTATTATTATATATCTGCTTTGAAATCGTTTAGCTAGCTCTAAATAAGCATTACGGACTCGGCTTTGCAGTTCAATTCCTGCCATTTCAATTCGATCTTTCTCTTGATTCTTTCTTTTTAAAGCTTCCTCTGGAAGAACATCAATATAAAAAGTTACATTAGGTTCTATATTGTATGTAGCAAATTGATTTAACCTTATTAACCACTCTATATCGATTTGCCGACCTCCACCTTGATAAGCTAATGTAGAATCTGAGTACCTATCTGCTAGTACATGAAGTCCTTTATTAAGATTAGGTATGATTATTTCATGCGTTAACTGAGAACGGCTACCAGTCATTAATAAAGCTTCTGTCCGATCACTAATATCTTCTAAATGGCGATTAAGCAAAATCTCTCTGATTTCCTCGGAAATTTGCGTTCCTCCTGGTTCACGGACGAATATAGCAGTTTTCTTAGTTTTATTGAAGAATTCAACCAATTTCTTAACCTGAGTACTTTTACCACACCCATCTATACCTTCAAAGGTAATGAATTTGCCTTTAGAAGTAGACATTTGGATCGTCCTTGCCTATTACTATAACAAATTCACCTTTTGGCTTATTTGTATTATAATGTGATAATATATCAGAAACCCTACCTCTCATTATTTCTTCAAATTTTTTACTTAATTCTCGACCTATAGCAATTGGTCTATCGCCTATATACTCTAAGATATCCTTTAAGGTTCTTACGAGTCTATTTGGGCTTTCATAAAATATTATAGTAGCATCTATATCTTTTACTTTTTCTAATTTACCTTTACGTCCTTTTTTATGAGGAAGAAAGCCTTCGAATATAAATCTATCTGTGGGTAAACCCGAAGCGACTAATGCAGCTAACGAAGCTGATGCGCCTGGAATTGATTCTACTCGACAATCTGAGTTTATAGCTGCTCTTATAAGTCTGTATGCTGGGTCACTAATTCCAGGAGTACCCGCATCAGTTATAAGCGCAATATCTTCACCATCAATTAAATGGTCAATTAGCTTTGGTATCCTAGTATATCGATTATGTTCATAATAACTAATAGTTGGTGTTGAAATATTATAATGAGATAACAAAACCTTTGATCGACGAGTATCTTCAGCTGCAATAAGCGATGAATCTTTAAGAATTCTGATCGCTCGAAACGTTATATCTTCTAAGTTTCCAATCGGAGTTGATACAATATAAAGGACACCTTTTTCTGTCATAAACTATATATGATTTAATGCTCGATCAATCATATCTAAACCTAAATCTATTTCCGAAGTTGAAATATTTAAATGCGGTCTAAATCTAATAGAATTTTTACCGCATCCAAGCATGAGAGCGCCCTCTTCAGCGATTAAATTAACTACCTTATCTCTTAATTCAGTTGTTGGTAAATCAAATGCTCCAAAAAGTCCCTTGTTTCTAACATTTGATATATCATCATGGCTTTCATCTAATCTTTGCAATCCTTTGCTTAAATACTTTCCATTCTTATTCGCCTGAGAAACTAAGTTTTCATTTTCGATAATTTCTAAATATATAGTAAATCTCACCATATCAACTAGGTTTCCTCCCCAAGTTGAATTTAATCTACTAGACTCTTTAAAAACATGTCCCTCTACTTCATCTAATCGATCACCAGCAAATATTCCACATACTTGTGTTTTCTTACCAAAACTAATGATATCAGGTCTCGTATCAGCACTCTCACATTCACAATCAAAGTATTTTGATGTAAAAAGTTGATGAGCCCACATTTCCCCGGTAATACCGACGCCAGTTTGTACTTCGTCATAAATAAGTAAAAAATCATTTTCATTAGCTAGTGATCTTAATTCTTTAAAAAATTCACATCTAAAATGATTGTCGCCACCTTCACCTTGTATTGGCTCGATGATGAGTGAGGCAATATCATTAGGATTATCGTGCAAAGATGATTTTATTTGATCTATAGCCTGTTTCTCCATATTAATTACATTTTGCAAAGATTGATCATCAAGTGGATAATGAATTTTAGGATTGTCAATTCGCGGCCAATCAAACTGAGGATAATACATGGTTTTTCTAGGGTCAGGAGAATCAGTAAGACTCATAGTATATCCAGTTCTTCCATGAAAACATTCTTTAAAATGTATAACTTTTGATCCTTTTTCACCATTTCCTGAATCAAGATTTTTTCTAACTTTCCAATCAAATGCTGTTTTTAAAGCATTTTCAACACCCAAAGCACCACCTTCAACATAAAACGCATATGGTAAGTAGTCAGGTTGAGCAACTCGCCCCATTGTATCTACAAATTCAGCCATTTCAACCGAGTAAACATCTGAATTAGTAGGCTTATTAAGCGCAGCTGAAGTAAATCGGTCTTTATTTTCTAGAACATAAGGATGATTGTATCCCACTGGCATCGATGCAAACATTGAAAAAAGATCTAAATATTCTCTTCCATCTCTTGAATCTACAAGCCAAGCACCATGACTTTTTTCTAGATCAATTACGGGGTCCATACCATCTGCAAGCATATATTTATTAATAGCTTCTCTAACCTTATTTCCTGTAATATTACTCATTTATATTCCTTTATTGTTGAATATATATTAATTATCTAAATTAAATTCTATACCCTGAGCGAGGGGCAACTCTTTACTCCAATTGATTGTATTTGTTTGTCTGCGCATGTATTGTTTCCATGAATCAGAACCGGACTCCCTTCCGCCTCCAGTTTCTTTTTCACCGCCAAAAGCTCCGCCTATTTCTGCTCCAGAAGTACCTATATTAATATTTGCAATACCACAATCACTTCCTCGTTGGGATAAAAACTTCTCAGCGTTAGTTACATTTGTTGTAAACAGCGATGATGAAAGGCCCTGGGGTACATCATTATGCATAGAAATAGCATCATCGATATCTCTATAAGTCATAATATATAAGATAGGTGCAAATGTCTCTTCCTGAACAATTTCCCAATCATTCTCAGCTGAAGAAATAGCAGGTTGTACATAAAATCCTTTACCATCTATAGCTTTGCCACCATAATGTATTTCTCCACCAGATTTTTTAACTAAATCAATAGCATTTAAATATGCATCTATAGCTTGTTGATTTACTAAGGGTCCCATTAATGTATTGCTATCTAGGGGATCACCTATATTTACTTGCTTATATGCAATTAAAAGCTTTTTTAGGAATGAATCATAAATAGATTCATGAATAATAATTCTTCTAGTTGACGTACAGCGTTGCCCAGCTGTGCCTACTGCCCCAAATACTACTGCAGGGATAACTAATTCCATGTCAGCAGTTTCATCGATGATTATGGCATTATTGCCACCCAATTCCAATATTGTTTTACCAAAACGCTCGGATACCACAGAACTTACATGTCGACCCATATTAGTTGACCCTGTAAAGGAAACCAGTGGTATTTGTTTATCTTGAATTAATTTCTCACCAATTACGGATCCTTTTCCTATTATAATAGAGAAAATTCCCCTATATCCATTTTGCTCCATTACTGAATTACATATATGTTGTACTGCAATTGCTGTAAGGGGTGTTGATGAAGATGGCTTCCAAATGGTTGTATTGCCACAAATAGCTGCAATAAATGCATTCCAAGCCCATACAGCAACAGGGAAATTAAATGCTGATATTACTCCAACGGTGCCTAACGGGTGCCACTGTTCATACATACGGTGATCGGGCCGTTCAGAGTGCATTGTTTTTCCATATAGCATACGAGATTGCCCAACTGCAAAATCAGCAATATCAATCATTTCTTGAACTTCGCCATCTCCTTCTTGCTTAATTTTACCCATTTCAATAGAAACTAATGTACCAAGTGCATCTTTTTTCTCTCTTAAAGCATCCCCCATTTCTCGAACTAGTTGCCCACGTATTGGCGCTGGAACTTTGCGGAATTCTTTAAATGCATCAATCGAAGCATTTAAAATGTTATTATAATCTTCTTCGGTGGATTGGTGCACTGAAGCAATGAGCTCACCATTAGAGGGATTAATAGATTCTATTACACCACCCTCTTTAGATTTTGACCATTGGCCGCTCCCAGAACAGGCGCCGAAATTGAATTCATCGATCCCAAGTTCCGATAAAATTGGATTCATGTTATATCCTTTTTGAACATTATGAAATTATACATCAATTATTATAACTATAAAACGATGGCGAATATACATCACCAGTTAAACTGTTTTTGAAGAAATCTCATTCTATTATTTATAAGCATAGAACAAAAATTAAAACAGCAGGGCTGGTAAATATTAATGAATCAAATCTATCTAAGACGCCACCATGGCCCAAAAGTAATTTCCCAGAATCCTTAACGCCCGCATCTCTTTTAAACATTGATTGTACAAAGTCGCCTAATTGGCCTATTACACCAACAATAAAGGATAGTATTAAAATATCAAAGATTGTTAGTGATTGATAAATAAATCCCAACTGATCCATAATATAAAATGATAAAAATGCCCCTAAAATTCCTCCAATGAATCCAACAACGGTTTTATTTGGACTGATGCGTTCAATTAGTTTTTGTTTACCCCATAACCTACCAAATGTATAAGCAGCTGAATCACAAATCCATACAGTTACAACCATAGATATTGTGAAATTCCCTCCATTCATTTCATCCCAATTCCTTAGTGCAATCATTGCTCCTAGTAAGAATGCGGGGTATAGTAGCCCAGAAAGGGTAATTGAAATATTATAAAAAGGCATTTGATGTCCTGAAAACATCTCATAAAAAAGATATGTTATAATTAATAATAATAAAGATGATACAATAAACACTCCATCAACATATGGAAATTGACTATAAAAATAACAGATTATTAGAGTTAAGGGGATTCCTAATATGTAGCTAGGCTCTAGACCTTCTTTGGATTTTAATTTATAAAATTCGACAACACATAAACATACTACTATTGTAATAAACCCTGAGAATAAAAGTCCACCTACTTGTAAAAGATATATAACTGATGGTATACCCAATAGAATAATTGGAAGCCTATTTGATAAAGTGCTTTTCATTTTATAACAGTATCTCCATTAGTGTTCATTTGAATATATTTATTATCAATCCAAATGTTTCATATATTTACCATCGCCCCATTCAATGACTTCTATTTTAACTTTGGTAGTACCCTGGCTTACAAATCCAAGTTTTAAAGCTGCACCATAAGAACAATCTAAGATTCTACCTTTCACATAGGGGCCTCTGTCATTAATTCTTAAAATTAGTGATTTATTATTCTCTAAGTTCGTAACTCGCGCAATAGTATTCAATGGAAGAGTTTTATGAGCTGCCGTAAGTCCATACATATCATAAACTTCACCATTTGCTGTTAATTTACCGTGAAAATCCTTTGCGTAAAATGAACTTACACCTTTAATAAGTTTCTTATGTTTAATTTTTCCTTTAGTCTTCAATGCGGGAGTTGATTTTTTCTTGGTGGATGAAGGCTTGGAAGGGCCAGTGCGGTATCGTGGTGAGTTTGAACATGAAAATAAATTCAATATCATTATTGATAGAATAAAATATTTTATTAGCGACTTCAAGATAGCAACTTAGCCTTTCCTGTCATATCCTTTACTGAATCCCATTTAGAATTTTCTATTGCTTGATTTAAATCATCAATGATTACTTCACCTGTGCCTGGATCTCTATAATTAGCAGTACCAATTTGCACAGCTGATGAACCCGCGAGAATATATTCCATAGCATCATTGCTTGAGACAATTCCACCAATTCCAATAATTGGAATTGATAATTTTTGGTATAATTTATGTACAGCAGCAAGTCCGATTGGTTTGATTGCTGGACCGGAAAGTCCTCCATAAGTGGTATATATATTACTTTTACCACTATTAGAGTCAATACTCATGCCTACAACAGTGTTAATTGCAGAGACGGCATCTGCGCCCGCATCTTGCGCACCCATACCAATCGAGACTATATCTGAAACATTTGGACTCAATTTCATAATTAACAAGCGATCAGTTCTTTTTCTTAATTCAGATGTGAGCTCAGCTGTCATTGACTTGTCTACGCCAAACTCCATTCCACCTTTTTTTACATTAGGGCATGATATATTTATTTCAAATCCAACTAGATCTGATGAAACTGATTCAACCTTTTCAATAATCTCAACATACTCTTTCAAATCAGTGCCGGCAACATTCATGATTATTTTAGTTGAAACATTTTTATAAATAGGAAGCATCTCATCGATATATTTATCAACACCTATATTTGCTAAGCCAATTGAATTTATCATTCCAGATGAAGTTTCAACTATTCTAGGTGGCGGGTTCCCTTCTCGTGGATGTCGAGTGATAGACTTTGTTACTATAGCACCTAATTTCTCTACATCAACAAGTTCAGGCGCTTCTGTTCCATATCCAAAAGTGCCCGAAGCAACCCAAATAGGATTATTGAAAGAAACTTGTCCTATTTCGATACTATTCTTAGGCAAAAGAAATATCTTCCGCTTCATATATAGGTCCATCTAAACATACTAACGAGTATTGCTCATGATAACTATGTTCTTTAGGAGCCTTATTATTTTTATTTATAACACAACCTTGACACAACCCTATGCCACAACCCATATAGCTTTCAACAGAAAGTTGCGTAGGGATTTCGTTTTTCAATGCAAAATCATGAATTGCTTTTAACATTGGTTCTGGGCCACAGGCATATATATACGGATTATCTATTTTAGTGATGATCTTATCTAGTGGCACCATCACCGTGCCAGTTTCACCAATGCTACCATCATCAGTGGTAAGGTAAATCTTATTTTCAGGATCATGATCAATGAATTGTTCATTTGATTTTTTTGCACCAATAATCGTTGCGTAATCTATATCAGCTACGTGACACTGATCTTTTAAATTCAAAATAGGTGCCAGTCCTACGCCACCTCCTATTAAAATAGGAAATACATTTGAATCCCATTTTGTAAACACATTTCCAATGGGACCTAGTAATTCGATAGGATCTCCCATTTTTTTCTTTGATAATGCCTCAGTAACATCACCAAAAATCTTGTATATAATAGACAAAGTTGAATCTTCTACAGACGCAATACTCATAGGGCGACGCAAAGGATGATTCCAATCGTCATTTGGTAGAATATTAACAAATTGACCTGCACCAACATATTCTTCTGCAATTTGTGGTGATTCAAATTGCATTTTCCAAATATTTTCAGCTATTTGATTATTGGATTGGATAATTGTTTTTTCGATAATCATTTTGATGATGATGTATCAGATAATACCTGGTTTAAAAATGTAATTCTTTTACTAGAAGGTAATGCTTGATCCGATGAACTGTGATACTTCATAATCCAACCATAATATTTTAATGCGCTATCTGGTTTTACCCATAATCGATCATATTGATATGCTAAAAAATATGCTGCTTTGGCACTGGTCTCAGAAACTGTATCTGAATTCACTATTTCACGATAATTATCCATAGCAATTATGGGATCTTTGGTCCACTTTTTCTCTGCTTGAATTAATTTAAGATCAGATGATGACTCTCCTTTAGAATATGTACTGTCAGCATTAATTAAAGCTAAAGCAAAATCTGTCTGAGAATAATTAGTAACAATTTGAGCTTTTAAAGCTTTTGACTCATTATAATCTCCCTTTTCATCAAGGATAATAGCCTTAGCATATAGTGCTTTTGGGTATAAAGGAGAATTTGGTGTTAATTCTATCAATTGATTTAAATATACTATTCCTGAATCAATTCTAGAAAAATGGAATGATTCCAACTCAGCCAACCCATAAATAACTGTAGCAAAGTCATTTTTATCTTTAATTGTTAATGAGGGCACTCCTAAAGTATCTACAGCTAAAAGTCTATCCATATATGCATCATATTGTGCAATCAAATTATCATATGAAGAAATTTCTTTAACTCTTAGCAAAGCAGGCTTAACATACATTGATTTAGAAAATTCTCTCGATACCATTCCAAAGTGCTCTGAAGCCTCCAATAAATTCCATTCTTGGCTGATAGCATAATTTCCAAGTATATAATATGCTTCTGCAGATGCTTTAGTTTTCGGGTAATCTTGCAATATTGATTCCAGCCTATTATTTGCCTCAGTAAACATCTTCTGTTGGTCATATAATTTTACGAGTTCTAGTTCAAGACTGCCAAAAATTGGCTTAAATACATCATCTAAGAGCATACCTTTAATGGTTTTTGTTGCCTTATCTAGATCACCATTTAATCGATAAATTTGTACTGATCTTAGGTTAGCTTCTTGAACTTGTTTTTTTGATTGAGAATTTTTAATAACCTGTTGATATGATGCTAATGCACGATCATAAACTTTATTTTCAAATGATAGGTCCGCAATTCGGTAATAGATTTGACCTTTTTCAGCTGGATCTTTTATTATCTCTGCTGCCTTTTCGAGATAGTCCATTGATTCAGATTCCATTTTCTCATCAAAATAGATTTCAGCGATGGCCATATAGATCTTGGCTTTCTCATTATTATTGATTTTTGCATTATTTAAAGAAGATAATAGGTTTATTGCAGCTTGAACTTTTCCTTCCCTCCATTTAATCATTGCAGACCAAAAACTATATTCTAAAGTAACTTGATCCCCAAATTCTTCACTCATGCTTAAAAGCATAGCTGATGCTTCATCGTATTCATTTCTATAAAAATGAGATTGAGCAATTAATAATTGTGCCTTTTTACGGAATTTAAATTCAGGATAAGTATCAATAACATATTCAGACTTCTCAATCACTTTCTCATAGTGATCAAATGCTGTTTTTGGGAGTTTATCGCCTCGATTTTGCAAACGAATTTTCTCAGCTTTATCAAAATATTGTTCGGCATTATAAAACGTATTGAAATAACCTTTTAAGCCAGTACAAGAAAAAGAGACAAAAAGACAAAAATAAATAAATACAGAAGTTGGTCGGTAATTATAATTTTTTAGCATATAATTGCATTAGAAGTTCCTTCATTATCATCCTTATTTGAAAATAATTTATTATATGAGTATGAAATCATTAATTATGACTTTGATCCTAGTATCTATAAGTTTTGGGCAAGGTGAAATTTTTGATACGAATCCTGGATATATTATTGTCGACTCTGATACTGCATCTATCCCAATCTATGTAGATGGAACATTAGTCGGCCATACTCCAATAAAAAACCCTATCCCAGTTCTTCAGGGTGTTCATACCGTAAGTCACCACCCTCCTTCACTAAGAGATCCATTTATTCAATATGGACTTATTGAAGAAATGAAACAAGTATATGTATTTACAGGCGACACAGTTACAGTTTACCTAAATACTATAGTTTTAGATGCAGAATTGAAACGAGCCAAACTAGACTATCGATATACTAATTATATCGGCATGGGTTTATTCTTTATATTATTTTGGCAATTATGGATAATCTCTAGCTAATAATTATTTCTATTCTTGCTATGAGTATTATCATAATTAAATTTATCTATGGCAAATAACCAAGATTTAGACAATTCAGTAAAATTTCGTGTTGAATATAAATGGCCTAAAAAAGGTTCGTCACGAAAATGCCCTAAATGCAGTGAACCGATGCAGCTACAGGCCAATCTAAGAGACTATTATGGCAAACCATGGTGGTGTCATTTTTGTCAGTGGCAATATTCCGAAGAGGATTTGAAAAGTTAAGGTCTAAAAACTTCGGTATTTTCTGCCATTATATTATATACGACCATCGAAGAAATATACAGTCCTTTAGGAATTCTCGTGTTTGAGAATCATCAATAATCAACTAGATGAATATTCAAGAAACTATATTAAATCATTTGAATGAATTAATTAATGTGATTCATATTGATATTAAAGATTCAACGGGGAAACATGTTCATCATGATAACTTTGATGGAGGACATCATTTGTCAGCTATTATTGTTTCTGATGATTTTACGTCTAAAACCCTTATAGAACGTCATCAGATAGTTTATAAAGCATTAGGTTCTATGATTAAAAATGAAATTCATGCTTTTAGTATGAAAACATATACA
>Ga0208765_1000367_pt1 | contig 29677 bp, 32 predicted proteins | sample ETNtaG_2_FD_185783 | JGI IMG/M metagenome (GOLD analysis project Ga0208765, IMG submission 185783) | Marine microbial and viral communities from oxygen minimum zone, Eastern Pacific Ocean - ETNP201406SV203 (SPAdes) (version 2) | ecosystem: Environmental > Aquatic > Marine > Oceanic ...
CCGGCTGCCCACGCTGTCCAGGGTGCTGGTGGACTCGACCTCCTCGAGATCCCACGGTCGGGCCTTGAACCGGTACGGGGCCGCGGTCAGGGCACCGACCGGACAGATCTGCACCGTGTTGCCGCTGAAATAGGAGGAGAAAGGTTGCTCGGGGAAGGTGTTGACCTGGGTCTGACCTCCCCGGTCCATGAAGTGGATGAGCCGGTCACCGGCCACCTCGTCGGCGAACCGGGTGCACCGGTCACAGAGAATGCAGCGTTCGCGGTCCAGGTGGACGTTGTCATTCACGGGGATGGGCTTCTCGAAGTGGCGCTTCTCCTCGACGAAGCGGCTCTCTCCGGGGCCGAAGGCCATGGTCTGGTCCTGCAGCGGGCACTCGCCGCCCTTGTCGCAGACCGGACAGTCCAGCGGGTGGTTGACAAGGAGGAACTCAAGCACGCCGTCCTGGGCCTTGCGGGTCCCTTCCGACTCGGTATCGACGACCATCCCCGGGGTGCACGGCAGCATGCACGACGGTTGGAGGGCCGGCCCCCGGCCGGTGTCGACCTCGACCAGGCACATACGGCACATGCCCACTGGCTTCATACGCGGGTGGTGGCAGAAGCGGGGGATGTAGGTGCCGGTGCGCTCGCAGGCGTCGATCAACAACTCGCCTGGGCCAGCTGCCACCGTCTCGCCGTCAACGGTGATCTGCACGTCCTGTCCCTCGGCACTCACGAGCCAGCCTCCCCCGGAGCGACAGCCGAGACGGGAATCGAGTCGCCGCGGATGATCTTGGCCTCGAACTCGTGACGGAACCGGCGGATGGTCGACGTGATGGGGGCCACCGACGACGGGCCGAGTGGGCAGATGGTCGTCTGACGAGGCGGAAACGGCACGGCGTCCAGGCCCTCGTCGGGGTGGGCGGCCACCGGGTAGGGCCCGGGGCTGATGTTGTCGCCCACGTCGAGCAGCAGGTCAATGTCGGACGGGCGGCCATGGCCGTCGAGGATGCGGGCCAGGATCTTCTCCTCCCAGCTGGTCCCCTCCCGGCACGGTGAGCACTTGCCGCACGACTCACGGGCGAAGAACCGGACTATCCGGTGGCAGGCCTTCACGGCGTCGGTGGTCTCGTCCATGACCACGATGGCGCCCGAGCCGAGCATGGAGCCGGCCGCGCCGACGTCCTTCGCCTCCAGCGGCAGGTCGAGGTGCTCCTCGAAGAACCACGGGGACGACCCGCCACCGGGGATGAACATCTTCAGTTCGTGGCCGTCGCGTATGCCCTGGCAGAAGCCGTCGCCGTAGAAGAGGTCGCGGAACGTGGTGACGCCCTGCTCCACCTCGTAGACGCCGGGACGCCTCACGTGACCGGAGACGGCGAACAGGCGGGTACCTGGCGAGCTCTCCGACCCCATGCGCCGGTACGCCTCGGCACCGTTGGCGAGGATCCACGGCACGTTGGCCAGCGTCTCGACGTTGTTGACGATGGTCGGTTGGCCATATAGGCCGATAGCCGCCGGAAAATACGGGGGCTTGAGGCGGGGCATACCCCGGTTGCCCTCGAGGCTCTCGATGAGGGCCGTCTCCTCCCCAACGATGTAGGCACCGGCGCCCCAGTGGAGGGTGACGTCGACCGAGAAGTCGGTGCCGAGCACGTTGCGGCCCACGTAGCCGGCGGCGTAGGCCTCGTTGAGGGCGCTGGCGATTCGCTCCTGGGCGAGGGCCATCTCGCCTCGCACGTACAAGAAGCACTGAGACAGGCCGAGGGCGTAGCAGGCGATGAGGCAGCCCTCGATGAGCTGGTGGGGGTCGCGCTCCATGAGGAGACGGTCCTTGTAGGTGCCAGGCTCCGACTCGTCGCCGTTGACGACCAGGTATCGGGGCCAGACGCCCTCCGGGCAGAAGCCCCACTTCACGCCGGCCGGGAAGCCGGCGCCGCCCCGGCCCAGCAGGGTGGCGTCGCGGACCTCCGCGTGCACGTCGGTCGGCGGTCGTACCAGGGCGGCCCTCAGCCCCTCGTAGCCGCCAGTAGCCAGAGAGCGTTCGAGCGTGTACGAGTCCTCGTGGGCGAAGCGCGACGAGACCACCTTCGGGCCGCCGTTGTCAACGAAGCCCGCGGCGTGGGGGATGTAGGCACCGGCCACGGCTATCCCTCCTCCCTTCCGACGTCGGAGGAGGCACCGGCCATGGAGGCCATCCACGTCGGGGCGCCGTCGACCTGCTCGGGCGGCACCACGCCGGCCCGGCGATCGTCGGGCATGTGCTGGCGGATCCGACCCAAGGTGCCATGGGCGGGTAGTTCGCCGCTGTCGCCGGCCGCTCCCCGCTCGATCGGGCTACGACCGTCGCGCAGGTCGACCACCACCTCGTCGAAGTCGTCAGTAGAAGCCCTGTGGAAGTACCGGTAGTTGACAGTGAAGCACGGCGCCTCGGTGCAGGCGGCCACGCACTCCACGTCCTCGACAGTGAACATGCCGTCGTCGGTGGTGCCGCCGGCCTTCACCCCGAGGGTCGACTCGACGTGATTCAGTAGTTCTTCGCCCCCGAGGAGTTGACACGACACGTTTGTGCAGACGTTCACCAGATAGGTGCCCACCGGGTGGAACTTGAACATCTCGTAGAAGCTTCCGGTCCCTAACACCTCGGCTGCCGTGGTGCCGGTCATCTCAGCGATCTGGATCATGGCTGCCGGGGTGACCCATCCTTCCTGCTCCTGGGCCAGGTGGAGCAGCGGGATGACCGCCGACCGGGGACGCGGGTAACGGTCGATGATCTCGCGGGCCGTCCGCTCATTCGCCGGGTCGAAGTAACTCACCGGTCTACTTCACCCATGATGGGATCAACCGACGAGATCACGGCCACGCCGTCGGCAATCAGGCCCCCCTCCATGAGGTGGGGCAGTGTCTGGAGGTTCACAAAGCTCGGACCTCGGATGTGCATCCGGTACGGCTTCGGTCCACCGTCCGACACCAGGTAGCAGCCCAGTTCGCCACGGGGGGATTCCACGGCGGCGTAGGTCTCGCCCTCGGGAACGTGGAAGCCCTCGGTGAAGATTTTGAAGTGGTGGATCAGGGCCTCCATCGACTCGTCGATGCGGGACCGGGGTGGCGGGGTGACCTTCTTGTCCTGGGTCCGAAAATCGCCCCCGGGCATGAGATCCAGGATCTGCTCGACGATTCGGAGCGACTCTCGAATCTCGTTCAAGCGGATGGCGTACCGGTCAAAGGCATCGCCGTGAGTGCCCACGATGACGTCGAACTCGACCTCGTCGTAGGCCAGGTAAGGCTCGTCGCGGCGCAGGTCCCAGGCGTATCCCGTGGAGCGGAGGATGGGACCGGTGGCCGAAAGGGCCAGTGCCTCAGCCGGGGTCATCACCCCCACCCCCTGGAGTCGCTCCCGAAAAATAGGTTGACCGGTCAGCAGGGTGTCGTACTCGTCGAGTCGTGGTGGGATTAGGTCCAGTAGACGCCGCACGTCGGCCTGCCAGCCCTCCGGGAGGTCGGCAGCCACCCCGCCAGGACGGATGTAGTTGTGGTTCATTCGGAGCCCAGTGACCTTTTCGAAGAAGCGCAGCACCTCTTCACGCTCCCGCCAGCCGTAAATCATCATCGACACGGCTCCCAGGTCCATGCCATTGGTGGCCTGGAACAACAGGTGAGAGGAGGCCCGGTTCAGTTCGCACATGAGCATCCGGATCCAAGTAGCCCGGGGTGGGACCTCCAGGTCGAGCAGATTCTCGACAGCCAGGGAGAACGCCAGCTCGGAAAACAGGGGCGCTGCGTAGTCCATGCGGGTGACATTGGTTGGTCCCTGGAGGTAGGTCAGGTCCTCGGATGTCTTCTCCATGCCGGTGTGGAGGTAGCCGATGACCGGCTTGGACCGCAGCACGGTCTCCCCCTCCATCTCCAACAGGAGACGTAGCACCCCGTGGGTGGACGGGTGGGAGGGACCCATGTTCAGGATCATTCGCTGGTCGGAGATATCTCCAGCTGGCGGGTCGTCCAGACCGCCGGCTAGGACAGCCGCCTCGGCCTCGCTCAGCCGGAGCACGGCGCTCGTCTCGTCGCGACGGCGAACACGTTCGTCCGACCCCAGGTCGGTCCCGGTGCAGCCGTCCAGTCCTCCGTCAACGTCTACCAAGTTGTCGTCCATACCGCTCACCGGGCTGTCGGGGCGTCGCGGAACTGGACTGGGATCCTGCCCATGGAGACGTCGCGTCGCAGCGGATGGCCCTCCCAGTCTTCCGGTAGGAGAATGCGGGTCGGGTCGGGGTGGCCATCAAAGGCCACCCCCACTAGGTCCCAGGCCTCGCGTTCCATGGCCTCGGTGCCGGGGAATAGGTCGAAGAGCGATGGCACCACCGGGTCGTGCTCCGACACCTGGGTGCGGAGTCGGACCCGGCGACCCGAGGCGTGGGAAATCAGGCTGGCCACCACTTCGAACCGTTCGGGCTCAACGCCGGGCGGGAGGTCGGTGCGCCCCGGGTGGGCTGAATAGTCCACGGCGGCTACATCGATGGCCATACAGAAGCCGTCGTCCCGACAGGCCGCCACCGTCTCCAGCCACCGGTCGACCGGGGGGTGCAGGACGGTCTGACCGCCGGATTCAACTACTGGGACGCCCCAAGCCATCGGGACAACTGGGCCGGCGTTCGCCGTCGGTGCCGTGTCCGTTCCGTCCGGGGTCGGGTCGCTCACCTGGGGGTCAGCTCCACTGGCTGGTCGGTCGCCGGCTGAACCTCGACCTGGATTGCTGCTCCCCCACCGTTGGTGTTGCGTCGCTGGGTCAGCTCACCGCTCTGGATGCTGTCGTGCAGGGTGAGGATGGCGTGCATCAGGGTCTCGGGGCCAGGCGGGCAGCCGGGCGCGTAGACGTCCACCGGAACCACCTGGTCGACACCCTGGACAATGGCGTAGTTGTTGAACATGCCCCCGCTAGAGGCGCAGACACCCATTGAAATGACCCACTTTGGCTCCATCATCTGGTCGTAGATCTGGCGGAGGATGGGTGCCATCTTCTGAGAAACCCGTCCGGCCACGATCATCAGATCGGCCTGGCGGGGAGAGGCCCGAAAGACCTCCATTCCGTAGCGGGCTAGGTCGTAGTGAGCAGCACCAGTGGCCATCATCTCGATGGCACAACAAGCCAGGCCGAAGGTGGCCGGCCAACAACTGCGGGCCCGCGACCACTTCACGAGGTCCTCGACTCGGGAGGTGATGAAGTTGTGCTCGAGACCCTCCAGGCCGTTGCTCAGCACGTCGCCTACGTCGCCAACGCCGGGGATCCGAGCCATCAGGCGGCCTCTCCCTCACGTCCTTCGAGGCCAACCTGGCGGATCCCGGGACGACGGATGGTGGAGGTGCTGGTGCGAGACTCCGACACGGCCTCGGTAGCCCGGAGCCTCTTCAGGGGACCCCACTCGAGGGCACCGTTGCCGATCAGGTAAACAAACGACTCGAAGAGGGCTGCCGAGAACAGCAGAACGGCGCCCAGGCCAAACAGACCCAGGCCCTGATGAGCGATGGCCCACGGGTAGAAGAAGATGATCTCGATATCGAAGACGATGAAGATCATCGCCACCAGGAAGAACCGCACCGGAAATCTCTCCGGGGTCTCTCGGCCGGGGATAATCCCACACTCGTAGGGGGCGGCCTTGCGGTCATTAGGCCGGCGGGGGGCTAGCAGTCGCGACGCCACAAAACTGAGGGCGGCGAACAGGAACGCCAGGGCTAGGAGCACGACGATGGGCAGGTACTGGCCGAGCACGTCATGCGCTCCCGGCTCGGGCCGTTACCAGGGTGCCAGCCACGGGATCAGGCCTTTGCTGTCTCGAACTCCTCACGCCGGGCCATTAACTCCTTGTCTCGAATGTGGAGCCAGTAGCAAAGGGCGAGGAAGATCAGGAGGGAGCCGATGGTGACCAGGGCCGGCCGGAGTCGCACCCACCCGAGGTCACGAATCATGACCACCGAAACCACCGACTCGTCGGGGTCGACAACTGGGCGGGGCGGTGCCTCACCAGCGACTGTCGGCTGGTAAAGGACCCCTTGGAGTTGCACCACGGTGTAGCGAGTCGGATGGGTCAGGCGGGCCGAACTAGCGATCCAGTGGGTGATCCGGTCCAATCGGTTCGGGTCGTCTTTCAGTTCCGGCTTGCCGCCCGTCGTATAGGCATCCAGGAGCTTGTAGTCAACAGAACTGGCGAAACCAAGGTCTGGGTGGGCCAGCACATCGGCTGCCGCCTGGGCCTGGGCATCACCCGCCTCCGTGGTGGCCAGCAGTCTCCACGGACCCAAGGAACGTAAGCCGGCGGCGTCAGTGACGTTTCGGGATACGGCAGCCAACTCGGACCGCGTAACGATCTCGTTGCGAAGTTGCCGGTCGGCTCGCAGGGCAGCCAGTTGGACGGCCGATAGATCTGGGTTGTCGGCAGCCGTGGGCAGCGTGTCGAACTCGGCAATGGCCACCGCGTCGTTCGAGGCCACCACCAGTTCGTAGGCGCTGGGCATCTCGTCGGGATTTGGCAGTAAACGGGCCAACTCGAGGCCGCTGGCTCCCAGATCGCCCACGTTTATGTCGACCGTCTTCCAACTGGGGTCGTCTCCCTTCCAACCCGAGCCGTACATCCACCAAGCACTGCCCAGAATGACCATCCATCCCATGAGGGCGGCTGTCGCCAGCAGAGTGGCCAGCCGGATACCGGAGTTAGTGGCCATGATTAGCCAGATCGATCCCATGAGCACGGCAAAGCCCGTGCCGACAACCAAGATGCCGCGAATCTCCGGGTCCCAGCCCAGCCCGGCCAGCGTGACCAGGTTGTCCATCAGAGGCTCCTCTCGTACGCCACGATGGCGACGATCTGCTCAGGGGTGAGGATCGGACTGCGGACCACTGTGCCGATCACGTCCAGATCGTCGGTACGACCGCCGAAGCCCGGCATGGCGCCGGTACCCGAGCGGGCGTTCCCGTAGCCGGTGCCCACCTCGGAACCGGTCCGGACGAAGTCTTCTTGGCCACCAACCGTCGGGAAATGGGTCTCGCTCCCCTGCAAGCTGGGGCCCACGTGTCCGGCCCCGGACCGGTAGCCGGTAAGGACACCGGCCTCGGCCAGCCTCGGCCATTCGGCCATCAGCTGCGCCGTGGCCTCCGGGCCAGAGGCCCCATAGGAAAAGCCCGGGGTGTGGCAGCGGGCGCAGGCGTTAGCGCCCTGGGCCGCCGGGTTGGTGAACAGCAGTTCGCCGTATCGGAGGTAGTCATCGCTCGCCGGATCGGCGGCCCGGGCTAGCCAGGCGTCGATAGCGGCGTCCACGGCGTCGCCGGTCAGGGTCGGATCAGCTGTCGTGACAATGGCTCGCGCTCCGGCCCGCAGGCCGCTCTGGACCTCGGCAGCAGCCTCGTCGGGGGAGAGCTGGATGGAGCGGAGGTAAACGACCAGCTGGTGGACCTGCTGGGAGGTCAGTGGACCTCCACCGGGTAGCCCCCAGGCGGGCATGGGGGTACCGGGCCGTCCGTAGTCCAGGATGTGCTTCACCTCGGACTCATCGAAACGGCTCAGAACGGTTGTTAGGGCCGGAGCCTTCCACTCAACCTGGGCCACGAAACCACCATCGGCGTCGGTGATGGTGTAGGAGGCAACGCCGCCCACACCGCCCGGGCCGTGGCAGCTGACGCACGCCTCCTCGAAGTTATTCGCCCCGCGCTTCTCGAACCGTTTGACCCACCCATATGCAGCGTTGTCCTGGCGAGCCGGCTCCATCAGCCAGTAGAGAGGGAGGACCAGCGAGACCACGGTCAGGGTCACCAGCGACCAGGCCAGATTCCGGTCCAGTAACCGAGTCTCCAACTGGTCGTCATCGGCATGACGGACCCGATTGGGAGCCAGTTCGATCTCAGAGCCGACCTCGCGCTTACCGATCCGGAAGTTGAACAGGAGGTAGACGCCCATCCCGACTAGAACGATGGACGCCAGAACCCAACCGACGGTCCGCTGTGTGCTTGCAAAGAGGAGTGTGGTCATCGGGTTCTCGAGGTTCTTGTGAATTGGGTCCGGCTAGTGGCCGTCTGCCTGGCCGATGCAGTTCGGGCCTTCGGCCTCCTGGCCAGTGGTGTTGGTCCCGATAGGTGGGCCCTGGACGATGGTGCCGGTGTCTACGGTCAGGACACCGTCGGAAACCGTCATGGCGAAGCGATCCATGCCGCGGGGGGCTGGGCCGCCCCGTTTCTCACCCACCTGGTTGTACTGCGAACCGTGGCAGGGGCACTCAAACCACTGTGATGACACGCAGTTTGGGACCCGGCATCCCAGATGGGGACACTTCTGGTAGAGGGCGACAACACCGGCCTCGAAGCCACCTTCAACGCCGGCCGTCATTCCTGCAAGTTCGGGCGCCGAATAGGTGGCCCGGGCCTTCTCCACGGCACCGTTCGGGTAGGCGGTGATCCACATACGGCCCTCGGGCTTATAGAGGAAGCCGTTGCTGGCCTCGATGTCAGCTAGCAGTTCAACGAGGTTGCCGACCTTGATCTTCGAACCGAAGCCACTCACGCCCTGGGGCCAAAGAAAGGCGAGGGAGGCCCCACCGAATCCCGACAGGCCTAGGCCCATCATGCCGACCAGGCTGCGGTTGAAAAACTGACGACGACTGACTCCGAGAGCCATTGGGTCAGGGGCCACAAACGGCTCAGGCGGGGCCGACTCGACAGTCACCACATCGTCTGAGCGGGCAGCCGTGGCGGCCGCTTCCACCTCGCGACCGGTCGGAGCTGGCGATTCCTGTTCGGCGAGCACTGGGTTAACCCTGTCCCGCTTCCGGGCCTCTCGCGAGAGGCCAGCGGCGCTGCGATCGCGCCGCTTCGAGGCGCTGACCAATACGACAGCGGCCAAGACGACCAGAAGCACGACAGCGACAGCGACGCCCATGGTCAGTTCCTGCGGTCCATCAGGAGGACGATCGGGGTACGGAGATACACGGCGATCACAGCTCGAAGAAGAGGCCAGAGTTCCACGGGAAGACGAAGTTGAAGCCAGGGCCTCGGAAGAACGACCCGATCATGACTAGGACAGCCCAGAACATGAGGTGGACGGTCATTAGGGAGATGGCGAACTTGCGATCTTCAGGTCGCTTCGACGGGTTCTTGTCGATGTAGGGCGCCAGAATGAGGATGAACAGGCCAATGCCGGGGATGGTCACACCAGCCACCATGGGGTGGAACATCGTGAGGAGTTCCTGCAGACCGAGGAAGTACCACGGAGCCTTCGACGGGTTCGGAGTCTTGTTGAAGTCGGCCAGTTCCAGCAGCGGGGCGTTCACGACGATTGAGAAGAGCAACAGGAACGCCGTGACGGCCAGAGCGGACAGGAATTCGGCTAGCAGTAGGTGGGGCCAGACATGGACCTTGTCCTGTGGGGTGGCCTTTGTGTCCTGAATAGAGCCCGATTTGACGACGGTCAGCAGTCGCTGGTTGTGGCCGTCGGGACCACTACCTCCGGTCGGCACAGCCGGTCCGCCGGTCGGCGAGGCTGGAAGATCAGAGGCCGGCGTCCCTCGGTCCAAGAGGTGCCCGGGGATCTTCTCGTCGCCGACTGGGGCATCACCGGTCGGCGCTTCGGCCGACGGCGTGTCACCACCCGCCTCGACCTGTGCTTTGGCCCGAGCGGCCTCGGCCCGCTTCCGAAGGTGTTCGGGGATCTCGGTCATATCGTCTGTCCCCGACCTACAGCGGGCCCGAGATGCCGCCGTCCTTGCGAACCCGCCAGAAGTGGATCGCCATGAAGATGACGGTCACAAACGGGAGCATCAGGACATGGAGGGTGTACCAACGGAGCAGGGTGTCTGTGCCGATCTCGACGCCGCCAAGCAGCACAAACCGAACCTGTTCGCCGAACACGGGCGTGAAACCCATCATGTTCGTTCCCACCGTCACCGCCCAGAGGGCCAACTGGTCCCACGGGAGGAGGTAGCCGGTGAACGATAGAAGCAGGGTGAACTGCAACAGCATGACGCCAATTACCCAGTTGAACTCCCGGGGCGGCTTGTAAGCCCCGTGGTAGAAGACCCGGGCCATGTGAAGGAATACGGACAGCACCATGAGGTGGGCCGCCCACCGGTGCATATTTCGGACCAGCAAGCCGAAGCCGACTGCAGTTTGCAGCGTTTGGATGTCGGCCCAAGCCTGGGCAGCTGTCGGCCGATAGAAGAACATCAGGAAGATGCCGGTGACGGTTAGGTGAATGAACAGGAAGAAGCTCAAGCCACCCAGGCAGAGGGTGTAACTGACCTTCACTGCGTGTCGTTTCACCTTCACCGGGTGGAGGTGGTACAGGACGCTGTTCATGATCACGTAGGACCGGTTCCGGGGGCTGTCGTTGTAGCCCTTTCGGAAGATCGACCCCGGGCGGAAAATAGAACTCCAGGCTTGGGAACCCTGGACCTGGTCGGTCAGCTGTCCCAACTGTTCCTGTAGTGCCTGTCCGGCTGGCTTCTTGTCGTCAGCCACGGTGTCGGCTCTCCTGTCGGACGGTCATTCGTACGTGCATCGGTCAGCCCAACCGCATCCCGTAGCCGTAGCCGTGGGTGTTGGTGCGCTGGTGGGTATCGCCATCGGCCGGCGCGTCGCTGCACTTCCCGAGGATGATCACGCCGGTAGGACAACGGTCGACGCACAGGGCACACCGGGTGCAGACGTCGTCGTCGATGGTGAAGATCACGTGGTCGCTGGGATCGGTACCCGGTTGTTCGGTGCCGACCGAGTCGGCCACTGCGTCCGGGGAGACCATGTGGATGCACTTCCATGGGCAAATGTCGACACAGCCCTCGCACATGATGCACTCGGACTGGTCGATATGGATGAACGTCTTAACCCGGTTGTTGGTCGTCATCCAGTCGGTATCGACCTCGCGCAGCACGTAGTCGTCAACGAAGGTCGGGTGTGGAGGGTTGGCGTCAGTAACGCTCATGCTCTCGCCCCCTCCTGGACCAGCGGACGGCCGTACTCGGAGGTGGGCTTCGGGGCGTCCTTGTCCTTACCCCGGTTCTGCCACTGCTTCCACATCACGACGTTGCCGCCCAGCGCGACGCCGTAAATGATCACGGCCACCAGGTCCCGAATAACGCGGTAGGTCATGGTGAACGGGAGGGCCCACTCGACGATTCCCCGGTCACCAGTCCATGGGAGTTCAGGGCCGACCAGAAAGCGATCGGGACGCCAGTTCAGTTCACTGTCAGCCCAGGTCAGCCACTGGTGGGGGACGACGCCGTAGACCCACCACAGGACAAAGAAGACGTAGGTGGCGAAGATCATCGCCTCCCCCCACGTGAACGCCTTGTCGACCGGTGTCCGTCTGCGATACCAGTCAACGCCACCGAGCAGCACCAACAAGACAACGATGGAAGTCATGAAGGCGACCATCGATTTAGGCCCTCCTCGGTGGCTCCGGCGGACTTCGTGAAATAGTGCACAAGGCGTGCGGACACCATGCTAACGCTTGTATCTCCGTCGCGACGCCCTGACCAATGGCCCGGACGAAGACGACCGGAACATCGATTCCGATGCCGGTTTCTAGCACGACATCGGGGGATCACGGACCTTGTGGCAACGCATCGGAAAGTGGGTCGGAACCCGACCAACCATCCGATCAACACCCCTTCGAACCGCTCCGGTTCTGCGTCCGCGGACCTTCCGTCCCCGCTAACCTTCCCGTGTCCCAGACCGGACGACCCTCGTCCGAGGGTCCCACCGCCACCACCGGACCCGACCGATCTCCTTCGGAGCCCAAGTTGACCGAGATCCCCGAACACCTCCTGAAGCGGTCTAAGGCCGCCAAGGCCAAGGCGACCGGCATCCCCGACGAGGCCACAGAGACACCTACTGAATCGGCCGCCACCCCAGCCGCTCCGACTGCTCCGTCCACCCCAGTTCCGGTCGTCGAAAAGCCGCCCGCTCCAATCGCCCCCTACGTGGCTGCCGCCCAGGCTCGTAAGAAAATCCCCTGGTGGGCAGCCAGCGGCCTCCTGCTTCTACCCATCTGGGCTATCTCTTACGTCGGTACCCTGGAGCGCCCCCCGCAGGAGGTCACCGGGGTAATGGCCGAGGGCCTGCACGTCTATGAGTCCCGCTGCGCCAGCTGCCACGGAGCCACCGGCGCCGGCGGAAGCGGCCACGCCCTGGCCAACGGTGAGGTGCTCGCCACCTTCCCGACCGCGGCTGCCCACATCGAGTGGGTGGCCAAGGGATCCGACGGTTTCGGTCTCGGCAACCCGTACGGCGCCGCTGACCAGGCTCGTATCGTGGAGGGCGGCATGCCCGGCTGGGCCGACGTCCTGACGACCGAGGAACTGATCGGCGTGGTGCTTCACGAACGGGCCCGTCTGAGCGGTTCCGACGACGACGCTGCGCTGGCCGAGGCCCTTGACCACGCGATCCACGGTGGCGGGCTGGACCTGCAGGACTACCTCGACCCAACCACGGTCACCGTCGACGAGATCCAGGCCATCTTGGACTCCGTCACCCACGACGACGGGCACTGATCCCCCGGCTCTCCCGATGGAGCCGATCCGGACCCCCGTCCACTCCGCAGACCGATGAGCGAACACGTCCACGACCTGCTGATCATCGGTGGTGGCCCAGCCGGGGCAGCTACCGCTTACTGGGCAGCCACCCACGGCCTGGACACCGTGGTTGTCGAGCGCAAGAAGTTCCCCCGCGACAAGACCTGTGGCGACGGCCTCACGCCCCGGGCCGTCCACCAGCTTGAGGAGATGGGTCTCGGGTCGAGGCTTGAGGAATACCACCGGTTCGACGGGCTCCGGGCCATCGCCCACGGCCGGACACTGGAGATGGCGTGGCCCGACCACCCCACGTACCCGACCTACGGCTACGTGGTCCGCCGCTGCGACCTTGACGCCTTTGTAGCTGACCACGCGGTGGGCGCCGGAGCCGCCCTCCTGCAGGAAACTGAGGCAGTCCAACCAATTGACCCACCGCCCGGTTCACCCGACGGGACCATCGGCGGTGCCTTGCTACTCGACAAGGCCAGCGGAACAGAGCACCTAGTGCGGGCCCGGCACGTGGTGGTAGCCGACGGAGCCAACTCCCGGTTCGGCCGAACCCTGGGAACCGAACGGGACCGCGCCTACCCCATGGGTATGGCCATTCGCGGCTACTTCGAGAGCCCCCTCCACGATGACCCGTGGATCGAGTCATCCCTGGACGTCCGGGACCGGCACGGCAACGCCATGCCCGGTTACGGCTGGATCTTCCCGGTGGGCAACGGGACCATCAACGTTGGCATTGGGCTGCTGTCCACCTTCCGGGACTACAAGGACATCAACACCAGCCACATGTTCGAGGAGTTCGCCCGGACCCTTCCCGAACACTGGCAGATCGACCCGGCCCGTCCCATCGCCCCGCCGACCGGTGGACGTCTACCCATGGCCGGATCGGTGGGTCCCAAGGCCGGGCCCAACTGGCTGGTGGTCGGCGACGCCGCCGGCGCGGTGAACCCATTTAACGGAGAGGGCATCGACTACGCCTACGAGACCGGCCGCCTAGCCGCCTCCCTGATCGCCGAGGCGACGGCCCGGAACGACGACGCCCTGCTCAGCCGATATCCCGACCTGTTAGACGAGGAATACGGCCTTTACTTCAAGATGGCCCGTTTGTTCTCGAAGATCATCGGCAACCCGACCCTGGTTCGCGAATTGACCCGTGTAGGTATGCGATCCCGTCCTCTCATGGAGTGGGCACTGCGGATCATGGCCAACCTGATGCGAGACGAAGAGCGGGGAACCGCCGAAGCGGCCTACTCGGCCATCGCTGGCGTGGTCCGCCTCGTACCAGATCGGCTAGTCAACGCCTAAACCCCGATCCGCACACGAGGCAGACACCTACCGTCGAGGGGTGGTCGGAAACCAGCCTGACTACCGGTGAGAATGTTGGGTATGAATCCACGCGACAAGGTTTCTGCCGCCTGGGCTGCTCTAGCCACTCACCGCGACGAACTGGCCAGTACGCATCTGCGGGAACTGGTCAGAGACGATGAGCGGACCGAGTCACTAACCCTGGGGGTAGCCGACCTACGCATTGACCTATCCCGCCAACCATTAACCACAACCACCGTAGACCTGCTGGTCGACCTAGCCGTCGAACGGGAAGTGGGCCCGTTTGTGGAACGCATGCTTTCGGGCGAACGGGTGAACACCTCGGAGGGTCGACCCGCCCTCCACACAGCCCTGCGAGCCCCTAAGGGCTCGACCATCGAAGTAGACGGCGCAGACGTGGTCGCCGCTGTTCACGAAAACCTGGACCGCATGGCGTCCCTAGCAAGACGTATCCGCTCCGGACAGATGATCGGAGCCACCGGGACACCCATCGACTCTGTACTAGCCCTAGGTGTCGGTGGTTCAAATCTGGGACCTGCCATGGCCAGCGCGGCCCTATCCGACCTGGCCCATCCGGGTATCGACCTCCGATTCTCGTCCAACCTCGACGGTGCCGACCTCGTCGACGCCCTCCGGGGCCTGGATCCAGCTTCAACTCTTGTGATCGTGTCCTCCAAGTCATTCACCACAGCCGAGACCCTGGCGGCCGCCTCAGAGGCTCGTGCCTGGATGGCTAACGGGGTGGGACCCGCCTTGGCGGACCGCCACTTGGTGGCAGTCACCGGGGATCCGAACCGAGCCGAACGGTGGGGTATCGACGCGGAAATGATCTTTTCCGTTCCCGAGTGGGTTGGCGGACGGTTCTCGTTGGCCTCGGCAGTGGGGCTGGCACTGATGATCTCCATCGGCCCCGAGGCCTTTGGAGAACTTCTGGAGGGGATGCGAGTAGTCGATAAACACTTAGCTACCACTCCGACAGCAGTTAACGGGCCCGTCATGCTGGGCCTTCTCGACGTATGGCACCGATCGTTCCTCGGGGCCGGTTCCCTGGCCGTTATCCCATACAGCAGCCGCCTATCCCGATTCCCCTCCTTCCTCCAGCAGTTGATGATGGAGAGCCTGGGCAAGAGGGTGACCGCAGAGGGTTCGCCGTTGGAGGGGCCCACCGGGGGTGTGGTGTGGGGTGCGACTGGCACCGACAGCCAGCATGCCTTCTTCCAGTATCTCCACCAGGGAACCGAGGTGGTGCCTTGCGACCTAATCGGCTTCATGCAGCCGAGCCACGATCGAGAGGGAGCACACCACGACATGTTGGTGGCCAATCTCTTGGCCCAGGCAGAAGCACTGGCGGTGGGGCGCACCAGCAAGGAGGCAGCGGCCGACGGCACCCCGCCAGAACTCATCCCCCACCGGACCATGCCGGGGAACCGGCCGTCCACTCTCATTCTGGCACCCAAGCTGAACCCGTCGGTGCTGGGACAGTTGATTGCGCTCTACGAGCACCGCTCGGTTGTGGCTGGCGCACTGTGGGGAATCAACCCATTCGACCAGTGGGGGGTACAACTGGGGAAGAGCTTGGCCGAAAGGTTTGGCCAGTGGATGAACACCGAGACGGCTGGTGACAACGATGTGGTCGGCTACTACCGACGTCTACGGGACAGCGAAGATGGCTGAAGTAAATCGAACGTTGGTGCCACCAACCGGTTAGAGATTGGCGACCACCGCTTTGGCCGCTGCCCCCGCCACCTCCGCCGTCTCGTCCACCACGGCATCGGAGTGGGCAAGGCTGGGGAACATCGCCTCATAGGCCCCAGGAGCCAGGGCCACGCCCCGTTCCAGGAGGGCGTGGAACACCATCGGATAGAGGCCATTTTCAGCCAGAGCCTTCGCCTCGTCGAAATTGGACGGTGCCACTTCGCCGAAGTAGATGCCGAGCAGAGAACCCACCCGCGGGAGTACCGCGTCCAGGCCGGCGGCGGTGAACGCACCAGCCAGCCCAGCGGCCAACCGGGCCGTGGTGGCGGCCAGTCGATCAAAGGCTCCGTCGTCGAGGAGTTCCAGCGTGGTCCTCCCTGCCGCCATCGCCAACGGGTTCCCGGACAGGGTGCCTCCCTGGTACACGCCTCCCAGCGGCGCGAGGTGCTCCATCACGTCCCACCGGCCTCCGAAGGCTCCAACCGGGAGGCCTCCGCCGATGACCTTGCCGAAACACCACAAGTCCGGAGTGACACCGAACCGCTCAGCCGCCCCGCCCCGAGCCAGACGGAACCCGGTGATGACCTCGTCGAAGACGAGCAGAGCCCCGACGGCGTCGCAGGCCAACCGCAAACCTTCAAGGAACCCGGGGGCCGGCGCGATAAGGCCCATGTTGGCGGCTACCGGCTCGACAATGACCGCGGCCACCGTGTCGTCCAAGTCGGGCAACACGTTGTAGGGACCGACGATGGTGTCGGCCACCGCCCCGGCGGTGACCCCGTCGCACCCGGTCAGACCCTGGTTAGCCACGCCGCTGCCTCCAGCTGCCAGTAGGGCGTCTCCGTGGCCGTGGTAGCAACCGGCAAACTTCACGATGCCCGACCGGCCGGTGGCACCCCGGGCTAGGCGAATGGCCGACATGGTGGCCTCGGTACCCGACGAGACAAACCGGACCGACTCCAGCCCGACGATGCGGTCCACCACCATCTCGGCCAAGACCACTTCAGCTTCGGTGGGGGCGCCGTAGGAGGTCCCGTTGGAAGCAGCACGGGTGATCGACTCAAGAACTGCTGGGTGGGCGTGGCCCAGGATGCCCGGGCCGTACGACTGCACGTAGTCGATGTAGCGCTTCCCGTCGGCGTCCCACACGTACGGGCCGTCGGCCCGCTCCACAAAGTACGGGGTACCGCCTACTGAACCGAAGGCCCTAACCGGTGAGTTAACGCCTCCGGGGATGACCCGGACGGCGCGTTCGAAGAGGAGCCGGTTGACGTCCGTCAAGGGTTCAGCCCTGCAGGATCTCGGCGGCCCGGCCGGCCAGATAGGTCAGGATGAAGTCGGCCCCCGCCCGGCGGATGGCTAGGAGGTGCTCCATGCCCACGGCGTCGCCATCCAACCAGCCGTTGGCGGCCGCCGCGGCCACCATGGCGTACTCGCCGCTCACGTGGTAGGCGGCCAACGGCACGTCGACAGAAGCCCGGACGTCGGCGATGACATCTAGGTAGGCCAGTGCCGGCTTCACCATGACCATGTCGGCGCCCTCCTCCAGGTCGGCACCCACCTCGATCATGGCCTCCCGGGCGTTGGGCGGGTCCTGCTGATAGCCCCGTCGGTCCTCTCCCCCGACAATCTCAACGTCGACGGCATCTCGGAACGGTCCGTAGAGGGCCGAGGCGTACTTGGCGGCGTAGGCCAGGATCGCCGTCTGGTAGTAGCCGGCATCGTCCAGGGCGGCCCGGATGGCCCCGACCTGACCATCCATCATTCCGGACGGGGCGGTCACGTCGACTCCGGCTTCGGCCTGGGCTACTGCAGCCCGTGCGTAGAGCTCGAGCGTGGCGTCGTTGTCCACCGAACCATGGCCGTCCAAGACCCCACAGTGGCCGTGGTCGGTGTATTCATCGACGCATAAATCGGCTAGGAGAACCATGTCGTCACCCAGGTCGTCTCGAAGGTCCCGGAGGGCGACCTGGATGATCCCGTCGGGGTTCCAGGCCTCGGAGCCCACGGCATCCTTTCGCTCGGGGACCCCGAAGAGGATGACGCCCGGGACGCCGAGGTCATGCAGGGCGGATACCTCAGCTCGCAAACTGGCCCGGGTGTGCTGGAACACCCCGGGCAGCGAGGCCACCGGCTGGGGCTCGTCGATGCCCTCCCGGACGAATAAGGGAGCCACTAGATCGTCGACTGAGAGGTGGGTTTCGGCCACGAGGCGGCGGAGGGCGGCGGTTCGGCGCAGGCGACGGGGTCGCGAGACGGGGAAAGTCACCCCCCGAGCCTACGGACGTCAGCCCAGAGGCGACGAGGCAGCAGCCCAGGCCAGCACGGCGTCCACCAGCCCGGTCATCGAGTGGGGCTCGGCCTCGATAACCGTAAACCCGAGCTGTCGTGCGACGGCGGCGCTGATCGGACCAATACAGGCCGCCATGGCAGGCGTCGGACCACCGGCAAGATCGTGATACCTGCGGACAGTCGACTCGGCGGTGAAGGTGACCAGGTCGGCCGATCGGGCCTGCTCTCGTACCTCCGGATCCATGTCCGGAGCCACATTCCGGTAGGCGACCACGACGTCTACCTCCCATCCGGCGTCCCGAAGCCCGTCGGGAAGGATGTGGCGGGCCGTCTCGGCCCGAGCCAACAAGACGCGTCCGGTTCCGTCAGATGAGGGGAAGACCTCCAGCAGGCCCTCGGCCACCGCCCGGTCGGGGATCAGGTCGACTGAGTGTCCGGCCGCCGACAGCGGTTGGGCGGTCTTCGGTCCGATAGCGGCCAGGCGGGCCGTGGTTGGTCCAGCCAACCCATCGGCCACCCTTCGGGCACCATTGGGTGAAGTCACGACGATCCAGTCATAGCAATCGGCCCGGGCCAGGGCGGCCGACAGGGCCTCCCCACCGTCTACTGACTCCTCGATGGACACCACCGGCAACTCGACCACCTTGGCCCCGTGGTCAGCCAGCGCTGTCGACAGGCTGCCCGCCTGGTCAGTGGCCCGGGTGACGACCACCGTGCAGCCGATTAGGGGACTCATCCGGACTCCATCAGCCCGCCACCGCCTCGGTCGTCGAGGAGGTGGCGGGCCACGGCCCGTCCCAACGCCTCTCCGTCAACCGACCGGCGCTGCTCGCGAAGCAGCACTGAGCCGTTGGAGGAGGAGACGGCACCAATGAGCACCACCTCGTCACCATCCAGCACGGCGTGGGCGGCGATCGGAAGGTCACAACCTGTGCCCAGCTCAGCTAGGAAAGCCCGCTCGGCGTCCACAGCCCGCCGGGCCACCGGGTCCTGTACAGCCTTTAGGACTTCGCCGACGTCAATGTCACCGGAGCGGCATTCGACAGCCAACGCCCCTTGGGCCACTTGGGGCAGCAGGACTGTCGGGTCGAGGCGATCGACGATGTCGGGCACCAGTCCCAGCCGATCCAGGGCGGCGGCAGCTACCACTACAGCGTCAAACCCCTCCGCCTTGGACAGTCGGGTCTCGATGTTGCCCCGCAGTCCCGAGAAGGCCAGATCGGGACGAAGGTGGGACAAGTGAGCCCGACGCCGGATGGACCCGGTTGCCACCGTGGCTCCTGGACCCAAATCAGTCCACCGACAACCCACTAAAGCGTCGCGGGCGTCAGCTCGCTCGGGCACGGCAGCCAGCACCAGTCCGTCGGGCGTGGCAGCTGGCAGGTCCTTCGCCGAGTGGACGGCCACATCGGCTCGTCCGTCGAGCACCGCGGCCTGGACCTCCTTCACGAAGACCCCCTGTCCCCCCATTTCATCCAACGGGGTTACCTGGTCGCGGTCTCCGGTGGTCTCCACAACTACCGGTTCGAGGATGATGTCGGGGAGAGCGGTGGCCAGCAGCTCAGCCAGCCGGTTGACCTGCCAACGGGCTAGCGCGCTTCCCCGGGTGGCCGCCCGGATGCGCACGGCGCCCGCCCCGTCCTAAAGGTCGAAGAGGTCGCGTAGAGCTTCGGCCAGTCGTTCGCCGCGGGCTGAGCCGGCGGCGTCCTTCATCCGAACCGTCGGCTCGTGCAAGAGCTTGCCGACGATCCCGGCGGCCAATGACTCCACGGCCTCCTTCTGGCGGGGATCCAGATCGCCCAGGCGGGCGGCCAGGCGCTCCAGTTCACCAACCCGGACCTCCTCGCCCCGGCTCCGGAGGCTGGACACCAGAGGGGCCACCGACCGGGCCGTCGACTCGTCGACGTAGCGGTCCAGCTCGGCGTCCACGATGGCCTGCACGGCGGTGATCTCGCGCTGGCGTTCTCGAATGCCGGCCTCGGCGAAGGCTCGCAGGTCGTCCATATCCAGGAGGGTCACACCATCGATCTCGCCGGCCGTCGGGTCCACATCGCGGGGCACCGCGATGTCCACGACGAGGAGGTCCCGTCCGTCGCGCCGGCCGACCACGGTGGCCAGGTCTCCGTGCTCCAGTATCACGGCCGACGCTCCAGTGGAGGTCAGAAGCACGTCCACCGTAGCCAGGTGCCGGGGGAGATCATCTAGGCGGACCGGTGTCCCGCCAAGGCGTTCGGCCACGTCGACGGCCCGCTCCCAGGTGCGGTTGGCGACCAAAATCCCGGCCACACCGCCACCGTGGAGGGCACGTGCCAGGCCCTCACCCATCTCACCGGCCCCCACCACCAGTACCTGGCGGCCTTCCAGACCGCCGAGACGCTCGGTGGCCATGGCCACTGCGGCCTGGGAGACCGACGTGATATTCCGGGAGATGGCCGTATCGGTCCGGACCCGCTTTCCCACCTCGAGGGCGTGGCGAAACAGCGGATTCAGGACCGGACCGACCGAATCCTCGGTAGCCGCCGTTTCCCAGGCGCTACGCACCTGCCCGAGGATCTCGTGCTCGCCCAGCACGGCGGAATCCAAGCCGGAAGCCACAGAGAACAAGTGGCGAGCCGCGTCGGCGTCGTAGAGGCCGGTCAGATAATCGGAGAACTCCTCGGGCGCTACGTGGGAGTACTCGGCGAAGAAGTCTCGGATGTCCTGATAGGCGCCGTGGAACTTCTCGGCGAAGGCATAGACCTCAATCCGGTTGCAGGTCGACAAGACGACGGCCTCGGTGACGTGCTCGCGCGAGCCCAGGTCAGCCAGCGCCTTGGGCAGGCGAGATGCCGGGACCGTCATCCGCTCCAGTAGGTCGAGCGGCACGGTGCGGTGGTTCAGACCAACTACGACGACCGACAAGGACCGGGACTCCTGGTTCGGCGGCAGTTCGACCCGGGGGTCGGACCACCGATGGCGGGGTGGAGGAACGGTACGTGGTCGCGCCGTTCAGGGGGACCAGCATCCCCCATCGCGGGCGTGCTTTCCAACTCTCCGGTACGGCGGTTACAACGCTGGTCCGACATAACAGCCGCCTATCCGGCCACCCGGCTCATGACGGGGTCGGCGTCCGTACGGCGGTGTTGGTGATAACCGAGAATCTGGAGTTCGGTGGCCAGGTCAACTTGGCGAAGGTCGACCGGAACGGGCACGGCGACGACAGCCGGCGCGAAGTTGAGGATGGAGCGGATCCCGGCGGCTACTAAGCGGTTGGTGGCTTCCTGGGCAGCATGGGCCGGGGTGGCCACGATGCCCACAGTGCTCCCCGTCTCAGCTACCAGAGCCCCGAGGTCGTCCACCGGACGTACGACCTTGCCGGCGATTTGTCGGCCGACCACTTCCGGGTCGGCATCGACCAAGCCAGCCACCGGGAACCCACCGGCGACGAAGCCGTCATAACTGCTGAGGGCCCGTCCTAGGTTGCCTACGCCCACAATGATCACCGGGTTGGGCTCATCGCCTCCCAGAACCAGGGAGATCTCGGTGATCAGGTGGTCAACGTCATAACCCACCCCGCGGGTCCCGTGGGCGTGGAGGTAGGACAGGTCTTTTCGGACGTTGGCCGCGTTCACCCCAGCCAGATCGGCCAGTTCCACCGAGGACACCGTCCCCACCCCCGCCTCAGACCGGTCGACTAGGCCCCGGAGATAGAGGGGAAGGCGGGCAACAGTGGCCCCGGGGATGGGCTCGCTCGGTTCTGATCCTGCGGCTGCCGTCATAACCGGAAATCTAGACGCTTGTGCACCATTTCACATGACACGGTCGACAATCGTGTCTTACCCGCAACGGCCGAAGCGGACCCCGGGTGCCGGTGGTTCCGGATCCGCCAATACCGTGCGGACAGTGAGCCACCAAATCGCCCTCGCCGCGGCGGCCACCCTCGTGTCGCTGGCCTTCGCCGCCACGGTCTTTGAACGCTGGCTAGACCGGCGACGCCCCCAGGACCTGGCCTGGGCAACGTCGTTGGGACTGTTCGCCGCCGGTGCCGCCTCGCTCTGGTGGGGAGCATCAGCCGGATGGTCTCCCGGACCCTTCCGGGCCTTCTACGCCTTTGGTGCCGTACTCAACGTGCCCATACTGGCCCTAGGCACCGTCTACCTGCTGGTCGACCGACGCCGGGCCGACCGAATTGCCCAACTCACTGTGGTGGCCAGTGCCGTAGCCGCCGGTGTCGTGCTAGCTGCGCCGATCGAACCAGGCTTCGCTCCGAACGTCCTCCCACAGGGTAGTGATGTGTTTGGCGCTGGCCCTCGGGTGGCAGCGGCTGTGGCCTCCTCGGTCGGTGCCCTGGTGGTGATCTTGGGTTCACTCTGGTCGATGGTCCGCCTGTTCCGCTCCTCTGCTCCGAGGGCCCGCACGGGGGCCGTGGGCAACGGTCTGATCGTGCTCGGTGTGCTGGTGCTCAGCGCGGGCGGGCTGTTGAACTCGGTGTTCGACGAGATGACGGGCTTCGCCGTGTCGCTCCTGGTTGGCATCTCGCTGATCTTCGCCGGTGCCCTAGTAGCCACCGGATCCCGGAAGGGTGGCTGAGCCGTCCGCTCAATCGACCAGTAAGACGAACTGCACGACGGCAGCGCTCAGGATGGCGGCCAGCAATAGAGCAGTCACGATCGTGGTTCCATAGCGCATCAGGTTTCCCCCGGCGTGTGGGAAACAGGCCGGTCGCCGAGGTGGACCGACGTGGCCGACCGGTCGGCATCGGCGTCGACTGTGAGAATCACGGCGGCTCCAGCCGCCAGCCCCAGGTCGGCCGCCGCCGAGGTCCGGGCGGCCACTACGGACACCAGACCCCACGAGTCGACCAGGATGCCCAGCCCGCCGGCTGGGACGTCGTCGTAGGCCGAAACCCGCTGGGCTGGAACGAGGCGGTCGGCAAGTCGGATCCCGAATCGGTCTCCCGGTCCCAGGTCATCCAGTTCCTTAGGATCCACGTTCAGTTGGATATTGCCAAACCGGTCGACCCACAGCACCTCGGCGTGCAGGCCGTCGACCTCGGCCACGGCTACCGGGAGGACACCAGGGAACAGGCCGGCCGGCTGGATCTGGTCTCCCAGCTCAGTTAGATCCACCCCGGCGGCCAGGTGGGCGGCCACCGGCGCGAAGACGTCACGACCGTCGAAGGTTGAACCGGGGGTCGGAAGATGCCAGGCCGGGTCGGTCAACGAGACGGCCCGGTCGGCACCCCCCACCATGGCCACCGCCGGGGCCAGCAGGCCGTTGTCTGGGCCCACTAGCACCGACTCCCCGTTACCTACCTCGATAGCCACCGCTCGTCGGTCGGTTCCTACCCCGGGGTCCACGACGGCCAGTACCACACCCGGACACAGGTACTGGGCGCTACGGGCCAGAGCCAGGCCGCCAGCCCGTACGTCGTGGGCGGCGATCCCGTGGGTAACGTCCACGATCGCAGCGTGTGGGGCGATGCTGCGAAGCACCGAGTGGACGACCCCGACGAACTCGTCTTCGCTTCCGTAGTCGGAAAGAAACGAGATGGTGTCGTGGCGACGGCCCACGATCAGCGGTCACCCAGTTCGCGGGACCGCTCGGTGGCCGCTGCGACTACGCCTCGGACCAGGTCCCGGAAACCGCCGGCCTCGAACACGGCCAGGCCGGCGGCCGTGGTCCCTCCTTTGGAAGTGACGTTCTCTCGGAGGGTGGCCGGTGGGTCGTCCGACCGGCACAGCAGTGTGGCAGCACCCAGCAGGGTTTGCTCGGTGAGCGCCACGGCAATGTCTCGCGGGAGCCCCTCGGCCTCCCCAGCGTCGATCAGCGCCTCGGCTAGGAGAAAGAGGTAGGCGGGCCCGGAACCGGATAGGCCAGTGACGGCGTCCATCAGTGCCTCCTCGACGACGACGACCTCACCCACCGCTGACAGGATCCCCATCGCCCACTCCAGGTCGGTGGGTGTCGCTGCCCGTCCGCCGGCCACCGCGGCGGCGCCGTGGCCGACCAGCGCCGGGGTGTTGGGCATCACCCTTACCACTGGGATGTCGTCGCCTAGGACCGCCTCCATGGCCTCCGTCCTCACGCCGGCGGCGATCGACAGCACGCGGGGAACCCCGAGGGTGGCCAGTTCGTGGCACACGTCGGCCACCACATGGGGCTTAACTGCCACCAAGGTGTCAACGTCGGCCACCGGCGCCTCGCCGCAGGAGATCCCAGCCACTGCGTCGATCAGGACCCGGCGACGGTCCTCGTCGGGCTCCACAACGTGGAGTTCGCCCGGAGCGGCCCATCCGTCAGCCACTAGGCCGCCGAGCAATGCCTCGCCCATCTTTCCGCCGCCGATCACCTGGAGTCTCGTGGCCACAAGTCGAACCTACTGGCTCCAGTCCTGCACGAGCCGAGCCGTCGGCAAGATCCGGGAGCGGCCAACAGTGAGGGCGATACCGGCCACTACGACGCCGGCTGCCACCAAGACGGTCCCGGTGGTCCACCAGCCGATCGCCGCCCCGATGACCAGCGGCCCGGTGGTCTGGCCGATCCGGAGGCCACCTACCCAGAAGGCCATGAGGGCCCCACGGAGGCGTTCGGGGGCCTGTTCGGCAACCAGGTCCTGGAGAGTCGGAATGGTGGCGCCTTCAGCCAGGCCGTAGACGGCGGCCGCGGCAACCAGCAGCCAAAGGTTTCCGAGTCCCATAGCCACAAAGGTCACGGCGAACACCCCTAGGCCCACGGCCAACATGGCCCTGATCGACATCCGAGCCCGGAACCAGGTCACAACCAGCGCGGTGGCTGTGGAGGTCACGGCGGGGACGGCAGCCACGATTCCCCGTTTCGTCGGTCCAAGCCCGAACACCTCGTCGAGGTGAATTGGAATGAGGGTTAGAAACACCCCGAACATGACAAAGAAGATCAGCGAGCCGAGGACGATGGCCATGGCATTCACGGGAACCGACAGTTCCACCAGAGCGTCGCGGAGTTGTCGTCCCATCGGGTCCGTTCGACCCTCCCACGGGTCGTGAAGCGAACGGACCACTACGGCCCCCACTACGAGAGCCAGGCCGTAGTAGGCGAAATTCCACCGCCAACCAAACAGATCAGTGGTGGCTCCACCGAGGAACGGGAACACGGCTAGGAATGCCGTGATAACCGCTGAGTTCTGGCCGAGGAGGCGGGTTCGCTCGCTCCCCGACCAGTGGTCGGTGATCAGCACGACGACCAGGTTGATGAGGCCCGCCGACCCCAGACCCTGGATGACCCGGACGGCCAGCAGCCACCTGAACGATGGGCTGAACCCGCCGAGGCTGCCGAAGACCCCGAAGACCAGGAGGCATGGGACGAGGACCCGCTTGCGCCCGTAACGGTCGGCTAGGAACCCGATAGCCGGGGCGGCCACGATTCCGATGACCGTCCCGGCAGCAATCAACATCCCGGCCCGTTCGATTGGCTCCCCGAAGGACTCCAGAATCTCCGGGGTGGAGCTCATCAGAACCGAGTTGTTGAGAAGTGCCATCGCCGTGACGGCAAAGACCAGCAGGCGGGAGGGGGGGCCGGTTCGTACGGAGTTCACCTCGTTGTCCGTTCGGGCCTGACCTCCACGTCAACCCCCGAACCGGCTGGCGAACCCGATGCGCAGCGCCGGGCGAAAACATCGTTCGATGGCCATCCAGACCGTGCCTAACAGCCGGTCCAGCACCTGGTGGTCCACCGTGTCCGCCGGAATAGCCCCGACCAGGAACACGGCGTCCTCCTCGCCCACGCAGAACGACACCCCGACCAGGCCGCGGTTGCGTCGCAACAGGTGCTCGTGGAACGCCGCATGGTTCTCCTCGGGGGCGGGCATGACATAGGTCTCGTGGTGGAGCATCCGCTGTTGGAGCGAAAGCCGGATGGTCGAGGCGTCCTTTTCCTCCCCAATCAGTCGGGCCAACCAGCGTCGATCGGTCGACCCGCCGTCGTAGTCGCGTTCGACGGCGTCTAGCACCGGGTTCTCGGCCAGGGTCCGGTCAAACCACCCGTCGATGAGCGCTTCGAGGGTGTCGAACTCGACGGGTCCTAGTGGCGGTGCTTCGTCGGCCACCGTCAGGCGCAGTCCACGAGGGTCCGCGACGTCAGGTCATCACAGATCCTTCGGAGCCTCGCCGCGGTGGCCGACCAGGTGTAGGACCACGACCGTTCAGTCGCTGCGACCGACATGCGTGATGCGACCACGGGGTCGTCCAGGATTCGGGCCACGTGGACGGCGTAGTCCACTGGATCCCGGCCCTCGATGAGGTAGCCGGTCTGGCCATCGTCGACCAGCGAACGAAGACCGCCGACTGCCGCGGCTACCACGGGAATGCCACACGCCGCAGCCTCCAGGGCTACCAGGCCGAATGACTCGGACCGACTCGGCATGACCACCACGTCAGCGGCCCGGTACCAGTAGGCCAGCGAGTGGTGGGGTTGCGGGGGAACGAACCGGACGCGGTCGACCAGGCCGTGGGACGCGGCAACCTCGCGGACACGACGCTCCTCATCGGAACCGTCGCTACCGCTAGCTCCGCCAACCACCACCAGGCGGGCGTCGTCTCGGCCCAACTCGGCCAGGGCCCGCACGGCCACGTCGACGCCCTTGAGGGGTTGGATACGACCTGCGAACAGCAGGACCGGACCAGATCCCAGGCCGGTGGCCCGTCGGGCCACGGCCTGTGAACCCGGAGTGAAAAAAGCATGGTCAACGCCCGGCGGCACAATCTCGATGCGGCTCGGGTCCGCCCTGTAGAACTCCACGAGTTGGTCGGCCTCCTCGGGGCCGTTCGCCAACATCAGGTCGGAGCAGCCCACCACGGCGGTCTCTGCCTCGACGCGACGGAGTGGCTCCGGGTCGCCCGTCTCGGCTTTGACCCGGGCCAATGTGTGGAACGTGGTGATGAGCGGAAGGTTCAACTCGTGCTTGAGACGGTGGCCAGCCACCCCACTCAGCCAATAGTTGGCCAGGATCCCGTCGTGGTCGGGGTAAACGGCGAGGTGGTCGGCCACGCCGTCAGCGAACTCGTCCACCACGGACAGCAGGTCCTCCTTGGGAAGGTCGTGGGCTCCGGCCTCCACGTGAACGACCCGGAAGCCGGGCTCCACATCGACCACGGTGGGCAAATCGGCATCTACCCGGCGGGTAAACACTGTGGATCGTCCACCGGCCTGAGAGAGGGCGGAGGCCAGTTGGCGGACGTAGACGTTCATCCCGCCACCGTCACCGGATCCGGGCTGGGCCAACGGCGAGGTGTGTAGTGAGAGAACAGCCAGGCGACGCACGGCTCAGCCCCCCGAGACCGGCGGGAGCAGGGCCACCTCGTCGTCAGCGCCCACGGCGTCGGTAGCTGTTGCCGACTCGCCATTCAGCCACACCCGACAGGTGGCAGCCATCCCAGCAAACCCTTGGCCGAACTTCTCGTCGGCCGCCGCGAGGACGTCCCCCACGGTGTTCCCGGGGACGTCAACCTTTCCGGTTCCGGCGGCGACCCGAACCGAAGCGAAGAGACGCAGCACGGCCATCCGGTCAGTGTATGGATGACCCTCGCCGGCGCCCCGTTCGGGGCCTGACCGCCGCTACCGTCGCCAGCCATGACCCGCCTGCTCGTCGTCCGTCATGGCCAGTCGGAGTGGAACGCCATCGGTCGATGGCAGGGGCGGGCCGACCCGCCGCTGACCGATGAGGGTCGGCGCCAGGCGGCTGAAGCGGCAAAAGTCCTCGGCACGTTCGACGCCGTGGTGGCCTCACCTCTCGTCCGGGCCGTCGAGACGGCTTCCGTCCTGGCCAGCCACCTGGGGATCGGACCGGTGCTGATCGACCCCGACCTGATGGAACGCGACGCCGGCGAGTGGCAGGGCCTCACCCGGACCCAGATTGAGTCCGGTTGGCCAGACTTTTTGGAATCCGGACGCCGCCCCCCCGGCTACGAGACGGACCAGGACATGGTGGCCCGGGTCCGGGCCGCGCTGGATCGGGTGTCGGACCAGGTGGGCGACGGCGATGTGCTGGTCGTCTCGCACGGCGGCGTGTTGTACACCCTGGAGGAAGCCTGCGGGGAACCGTGGCGCAGGATCCCCAACCTCGGGGCCCGGTGGTTCGACCTGTCGGGCAGTGTCCTCACGGCGGGCCTCCGGGTGGAGTTGATCGCCGACGGGACCATTCCCGACGTGCTCTGACGGAACCGTCCCTAGGTGGAGTCCGAAATCTCGTCGTCCAGGCGGGCGGCAACCACCCCGTAGCCCTCCAGGTCGCCGGAGTCCACCCGGTCCATGGCCGCCTCGATGGTGGCCAGGTCAGCCTCCAGGCGCTCCAGCATGGCGTCGTCCACGTCGGGCACCGGGTCGGTCGACGGCAGGTCTGGTTCCCGGTCGGATGGCGGAGGAGTCGGGTCGGCCACGGCGGCGAGAGTACCGTCGCCCGGTGGCCGCCCCGCTGATCCTCCTCCCTCCCTCCGAGGGCAAGGCGGGAGGCGGCACTGGCCCGCCGTGGACCAAGGCTCCACAGTCGTTCCCCGACCTGGCTGTACACCGCCGGAAGGTCATTGCCGCCTTGGTCGACGCCATGGCCGGGCCCGTTGAAGCCCGGTCCCGTATCCTCGGGGTGGGCGCTGCCAAGGCCGATGAGGCCGCGGCGGCTAACAGGTCCGTGGATTCCGCGCTAACCCTTCCAGCCATCCAGCGCTACACCGGTGTCCTCTATGACGCTCTCGACTATCCCGCTCTGTCGGCGGCCGTCCGACACGGGGTGGACCGCCAGGTGGTCATCTTCTCGGGGCTCTGGGGTGCGGTGAGACCGGCTGACCCGATCCCGGACTACAAGCTGAAGATGGGAGCGACGCTGCCCGGGTTGGGAAAGCCGGCCCGCTTCTGGAAGCCACTCCTCAGCGACGCCCTGACTGGGGCCGCGTCGGGCACAGTCTGGGACCTCTTACCCAACGAGCACACTGCGGCCTGGGATCCGACGGTCGCCGGCCGTCGGATCCGGGTGCGGTTCCTGGACGACGTCGAGAAGGGTGGGGAGCGCATGCTGGTCACCGTTTCTCATTGGAACAAGTTGCTGAAGGGCGCCCTGGTGCGCCACGTCGTGGAGTGCGGCCTGGACGACCCTGAAGACCTTGTCGGCTTCCATCACCCCGAGGGCTACCGCTACGAACCGTCACTCACCGTGGTTAACGACACCACAACAGAGGTCGCCCTGGTGGCCCGGCGTTAACCGCTACGGGCCGAGGACGCGGTCTAGGTAGTCGTTGGTGAAACGGCGGGTGGGGTCGAGGCGGTCTCGGGCAGCTTGGAACCGGTTCCACTGCGGATAGCGGTCGGCCAGCACGTCAGCACCCTGGAAGTGGAGCTTGCCCCAGTGGGGTCGGCCGTTGTAATCATCCATGATCGCCTCCACCCCTTTGAAATATTGGTCGTACGGCGTTCCTCGAAAAACATGGACGGCGATGAAACAGGAATCCCGGCCAGCTGCTGTCGATAGCGGAATTTCGTCACCGCCCAATATCCGGAATTCGATCGGGAAACTGATCGGTCGGTCCAGTGTGTCGATTAGTGCCCGTACCCGATTGAACGCTTCAAGTCCGTCTTCTCGAGGCACGGCATACTCCATCTCGTAGAAACGAACCCGCCGCTCACTCGCGAAAACCTCGTATGAGGTCGTTAAGTACTCGGCTCGGCCGCCCTGGTCGAATACCAAACCGTTGAGCCTTGGTATGAGCGACGGTTGAAGCCGTCCGAGGTGGTTCATGGCCCCAAAGGCCACGTTCTCCAGCAACTCCTTGTTCTTGAACCGCTTCCACCGGCGACGCATCGAGTGACGGAGATCCCGGGCCGGT
>Ga0208765_1000370_pt1 | contig 29540 bp, 28 predicted proteins | sample ETNtaG_2_FD_185783 | JGI IMG/M metagenome (GOLD analysis project Ga0208765, IMG submission 185783) | Marine microbial and viral communities from oxygen minimum zone, Eastern Pacific Ocean - ETNP201406SV203 (SPAdes) (version 2) | ecosystem: Environmental > Aquatic > Marine > Oceanic ...
ATTTGATTGTTTTAGCTCCAATTATCGAAAAAGGATAAATACCAACGTATATGTCTCCTCTGAGCATTATAATCCAGAGGCTAATCAAATCAGTAGAATTGATCCAAAATATGTTAGCCTCAACATAGCCCTGAAAAAACTTGAACAAAAGAGAGATCTCGCCCTTTTTAATTATACAGAAGAAAAATGGAGTAAAGATGAACTAGAAAACTTCTTAAAATCAGGTATAGAGCTATATTCTCTTGATGAATACGTAATAAACGAATTTGGGGATACTAAGAATAAAATTACCCGTAAAGATTATATAAACGTGGTAAAAGTCTTCAAAAAACATCTAAACCTCTCGAGCAGGATTCAATTTGAAGAATTATTAGATGAGCAATCCATTTTAACCTTTAAAATCAATGCAATAAAAAATGATCTTAAACAAAGCTCTATAAACTCATATGTAAAAAAAATGAAGGTAATTATGAATAGCGCCTATAAGAACGGTCATATCAGTGAAAGATTTAATGTCCCAGAGAGTGTTATTGAGGAAATTCCTTCAAATCCGCGAGAAATTATAACATATAAAGAAATAGAGCAGGGGATAGCAAAAATTACAACTATTCATCAGGCTCAATCAGTCGCGCTGTTTCTAATGATGTTATCATGTAAAGGCATGTATCCAGCAGATATAATGAATTATAATAAAATAGAAAAAAATAGTCCTGATGAAATTTTAATTAGTGAATTATTTGAAAATGGGTATGACTATATAAAATTTAAAAAATCAAAGAAAAGCACGAAATATAAGTATGTAAGAATAAACCATGTAATTAAAAAATTAGTAAAAATACTGAAAACCACTTTTTATATAACACATTACCGTAAGTACTCAGACATTCTTGCTCCATATAATGATCCCTTTCATGTTTTTGCCATTGATATTGACAGCAATAACAATATTTATAAAAACCTGTGGAATTTTTATCAAAAAATGATAAAATATGTTCTTAACTATTCATTCACCTCGGCAAGAGATTCATTTAATATGATTTTAGAAGATCAAGAAATGACAAATCAAACAAGAAATATATTAACTGGAGATATAACACAAAAAGAATTAACACAAATGCATATCACAAAATTAAGTGATGCTAGAGACAAAATGAGAAACATAGAAGATCATATTAACAGGGAGTTTAGAATAGCAGATTTAGTAGAGATATTAACAAATAAATTAAAATTAATTGGAAATAATCTTGATGAAATAACGTTAGAAAATTGGGAAACACCAAAATCATTTATTGCATCAATAAATAAATTCAAATAAATTATAATTGAACAAAAAACTATGAAAAAAAGAGGAATGTTATTGATAATTTGCATGCTGTTTGCAATTGGATCCCAAGGCCAAGAACAAGAAGTAGACTCAACAAAAGTAGAGGGCTGGAAAAAATCTGGGTTAACAAGCCTTATTGTGAATCAAACTGCCTTTAGTAATTGGGTGTCAGGGGGTGAGAATAGTATTGCAGCAACACTGTCTGTTGACTATAATATTCATTACTATAAAAATGGGTGGTCCTGGGATACAAAAATAATAGGATCCTTTGGTATAAATAAAAACAGTGATAGCAAGTATTTTAAAAAAATAGATGATAGAATTGAAATTAATTCACTAATTGGGAAAAAATTTATAGAAAAATTTAGCTTCTCAAGTTTTTTAAATTTTAAAACACAATTTGCAAAAGGATTCAAGTATTCTAATCCCTCTGAAGATGTTGAAATAAAAGAAGAAACAACAAGATTTTTGTCTCCAGCATATCTGCAAATCGGTGTTGGAGTGTATTGGAAAAAAGATAATTCCTTGTGGGTTAATATGGCTCCTATAACTGGGAGACTAATATTGGCCAGCAAAAAATTTACTGATAATCTTGAAAATGGTGAAGAGTATTTTGGGGTCCCAAAAGGTGAAATTTCTAGGTTTGAATTAGGAGCTTCAATAAGTGCTTTTTATAAATTTGAAGTAATTGAAAACATACAGCTTGAACAACGAATTAATCTATATTCAGATTATTTAGAACAAGCAGAAAATATTGATATAGACTATACGATAACTGCATTTATGAAAATCAACAATTATTTGTCCACCAATCTAATCATACAATGTCTATATGATGAAAATGCTATAAAAAAAGTTCAACTAAGAGAAGTATTTGGCCTAGCAATTAATCTTAATTTACTAGAATTACCCACATTTAAGTAGTTTGTCTACCTCTCATTTTAGCTAGCATTCTTAATATTTCTAGATATAGCCATACTAGTGTTACTAAAAGACCAAAAGCTCCATACCATTCCATATATTTTGGCGCACCTTTCTCAGCGCCTTCCTCTATAAAATCAAAATCTATGACTAAATTTAATGATGCAATAACTACTACGCCGAGACTAAAGAGAATACTAAAAGGGGATGAATTTTGAATGTTTAAAACAGATATGCCTGTGCCAAAAAAGCTCATTATAAAATCAACTATATATATCAAAACTATTCCACCTGTTGCAGCAAACACTCCAAGTTTAAAATTCTCTGTTGCCTTAATTATATTAGCTCTATAAGCCAATAATAGTGATAATAATATACAAACCGTTATAGTTATAGCCTGTAAAGCAATACCTTCATATAACAATTCCCCGTTTTGTCCTTGAATACTCTCATATAATTTAGATACACCGCCTAATGTTAGACCTTCTAATAAAGCATAGACTGGCACAGTGTACGGCGCCCAGTGCTGCTTAAATATTGTGATCATAGCAACTATGAATCCTCCGATGCAGCCAGGAAGAATAAGCCATAACATACTAGAAGTATAGGTAAAGTATCCCGCCACAATTAGAATACAAAGAGAAATTGCTGTCTTATCAACAGTCCCGTTGATTGTCATAGCATCTAAGGTGTTTGAGGCTAAAGATCCTTGAAATGATTTAGAATTTAGTGCTGGGTTTTTTGTTCTGTATGATAAATGCTTGCTCATATTTTATATGTTTTTATTTAGGCAAAAATATAAAATATTGGAAAATTATTCTACTATAAACTTTGTGATGTTTTTTATTAATCCTTGCTTAAGTTCAAGATTTGGATCTCCATAAGTCCGCAGATTTAGAAATCTATTAGCATCTGCCTCTTTTAAAATATGATTCATCCCCTCTATAATGACTAGCTCTGAATTAGAATTAGATCCAGCTAATTTTTTTGCATCCTCAACTTGAATTTGAATATCAGTTGTTCCTTGAATAATTAAAACAGGGCATTTTACTTTTGATATCTCAACGGCTGGATCATATTTAAAGCATGAAATTAAATACGGTTGAACACTTGGCCGAAAAAGCATGTTAATCAATGGCGGGACACTATCCACTGTTTTACCTTTTTCTAGCTGCTCTATAATTGGCAAAGACATGGAAAGAATATAGGGGGGTTGATCAGCCAGCTGCCTCCTTATGGTGGCCTGCATTGAAACTCCTGGGCCTGCAAGTGAAATAAACTTATCCGGGATTACAGTTTGAGAGGCTATCATCCCAATTAAGGATCCTTCACTGTGACCTAAGATTATAAAAGAGCTAAACCTTGAGTCATCTTTAAGAAGTGAATGCCATTGTTGGACATCTTGGATATAATGCTCAAATCTTAAATCTTCTTCTGAAGTCATAGCTTTCGCGCTTTTAACAATCCCTCTTTTATCAAATCTAAGTGAAGCTATATTATTGTCATACAGCCCTTGAGCCAACATTTTTAAGGAATTGTTTTTTAAAGAGCCGCTATTGCCATCTCTATCTGTAGGTCCAGATCCAGCAATAATTAAAACAAGCGGGGCGTTTTCTTTAGAAGGCACTAGTAAAGTCCCCTCAATATTTCCAGTTGGTGTTTCTAATACAATTATTTCTTCTTGAGCTAAAGTAAAAATAGTAGCAAATAAGAAACATAAAAGAGTTGATACATGCCTCATAAATACAAATCTAATTATTTATATTTATTATAAAGAGCTGAAAATATAAATAATATTCCTGGCAATGCCAATGCATCTATCATAGAAAAATCATATGGGCTGCCGTCTATTAAATTAAAGACTCCTATACTTATCACTGTAATAACTCCTCCAATAAGTTCTCGCTTCCAAGCAATTATTTGCCCTAAACACACCCCAATTGGAAAAAATAAAAATAATGTCCCCTCCTTCATAGAAAGAACTTTGGTGAATTCATCTCCACTCAAATGAGCAATGAAAAAGAACGCTATAACTCCTATTGAGATTGCACTAGAAATTCTGCTAATCCAATAAAGAAATTTTTTCATGTTATATTTTTCTGTTTAATATAGTGCTTTTAATAGGGTGAAAAAATGATATATATCATATTATATCGTCAATCATTCTTGTTCTTTAGCTTTTTAGTATAATCATCCTATTCGCTGTGAAAAATTTTATTCTTATCCTTGCGTTTTTTTCCATTTTCCCAAGAAACTCTCTGAAGTTTTTATTTTTTTATGTTTTTATGACAATTATCATTTTATAAAAAATGAGCCTAACATATTTTTGAAGTATTAGTTAACACTAAAAAAGTGTTTTATGAAACCATCGAAAATATCATTCAAAACACTGCTGATAATTTTATTTATTGCTGCATTAGCAATTACTTATTTTAATGTAGAAAAAAATAAGAAATTAAAAAGCTCAAATGTTATTACTAACATTAACACTCCTCTAGGGCAAGCAAGCGTTGTCGATAACATTTCCGATCCAAATATTTTGCAAGTGGCCATGGGATCAAAAGATCACACTACTCTTGTAGCGGCTGTTCAGGCGGCTCATATTGAACACGTATTAGTAAATGCAGGGCCATTAACTGTTTTTGCTCCAACAGATACAGCTTTTAGCGCCTTGGCTGAGGGTACTGTTGAAAATTTATTAAAACCTGAAAATGTGCAAACATTAGCTACAATACTAACTCAACATGCCGCTCCAGGCACCTATGATATTGCTAAACTAAAAAAGGAGGCTAATAAGAAAAGGAAATTATATATGGCAACTGGAGATTACCTAGAAATAACAATTCAAGGAGAAGATGTCTTTGTTAATGACTGTAAAGTTCTTGTCTCTATACCAACAGTAAACGGTATTATAAATGTAATTGATAAAGTAATTCTTCTATAAAATTATTAAAAATGAAAACAAGCAAATTAACACGCCTAATCTTATTATTCGGAATCTTAATTTATTCCTGTGATGAAAATTTAAATACAGAGAAGTCTAACACTAATTATAATAAAACAGAAAAGAATATAGAAAATCCAATATTAGACAAAGGGGTTGGCCCCATTACATCAGTAGAAATAAATAAAGAACTAAATAAAGAACTGGCTACCCATGGAAAAACTGTTTTTGAAACAAATTGTACGGCCTGCCATAAGTTAGATAAAAGATTTATCGGGCCTGCAATTACAGGGATAACCAAAAGAAGATCTCCAGAATGGATAATGAATATGGTTTTAAATCCTGAGCTAATGGTTAAAGAAAATGATGCAGCAAAACAATTATTAATGGAATATATGTCCCCAATGGCTAATCAGAATCTAACAGAAAATGAAGCCAGAGCTGTGCTTGAATATTTTATTGAAATTGACAATTAATTACTTAAAAATATATTATGAATAATGTAAGCCATATGATCAAAGAAATAAAAAAATTTATTACTGTTTGGTTTGGTGAAATAATTTTTGTTCTCGGACTAATATTTCTGTTACTTGTTTTTCTTTCATGTGAAGAAACTTCAAATCAAGGAGCTTTAAAGAGTGATATCGCTGAAAAAGTATTTGTTCCTCCAGGAGAACATGATGAATATTACGCATTCCTTTCTGGAGGCTTTAGCGGTCAATTGTCAGTTTATGGTCTGCCTTCTGGGAGACTATTTAAGGTAATTCCTGTTTTTTCTCAAGATCCAGAAAAAGCATATGGATACAATGAGGAAACCAAGCCAATGCTTAATACCTCCTATGGATTTGTTCCTTGGGGTGATGCACATCATCCCGATATTTCACAAACTAATGGTGAACTGGATGGTAGATGGGTTTTTATAAACGAAAATAATACTCCAAGGGTTGCAAGAATTGATTTAACAACCTTTGAAACTGTTGAGATTATTGAATTACCTAATTCTGCTGGAAATCATAGCTCTCCCTATGTTACAGATAATACGGAATATGTTGTTGCGGGAACACGTTTTGGAGTTCCTGTTCCTCAGCGTGATATGTCAATAGATGATTATAAAGGAAATTTTAAGGGAGCTCTATCATTCATAAAAATTGATCAAGAAACGGGAGAGATGGATTTAGAGTTTCAAATAATGATGCCTGGTTTTGATTATGACAAAGCTCATCCTGGTAGGGGAAATTCTCATGGATGGATGTTTTTTACTACATATAATGTAGAAGAAAGCAATACTCTTCTTGAAGTTAATGCCTCTCAAAGAGACAAAGATTTTATAGCTGCAGTAAACTGGAAAAAAGCTGAAGAATATCTTCAATCTGGCAAGTATACAACTATGAAAACGAAATATGCTCATAACGTCTATGATGAACATACTCAATCAGCTGTAAGTACAATGAAAAAGGAGGTTAAAATATTAGACCCTAAAGATTGTCCTGGACTTGTTTATTTTCTTCCTATGCCAAAATCTCCGCACGGTTGTGACGTAGATCCTTCTGGAGAATATATAGTGGGAAGCGGAAAATTATCAGCGAATGTTACTGTGCATTCCTTTTCAAATATGATTAAGGCAATTGATAAAGAAAAGTTTGATGGGGAGGCTTATGGAATTCCAATAATTAGTTTTGAAGATGTACTTGCCGGAGTTGTTAAGCAGCCTGGATTGGGGCCTCTGCACACAGAGTTTGATGATAAAGGGAATGGATATACAACTTTTTTTATTTCTTCTGAAGTTGTTAAATGGAAATTAGGTACATGGGAAATTCTAGACAGAAAGCCAACCTATTATTCTGTGGGACATTTAATGATTCCTGGTGGCAATTCACAAAAACCCTTTGGTAAATATCTTCTTGCATTGAATAAAATTACAAAAGACAGGTATCTGCCAACTGGGCCTGAAGTATGTCAGTCTGCACAGTTGTACGATATATCAGGGAATAAAATGGAATTATTATTAGATTTTCCTACCATAGGTGAGCCTCATTATGCAGCTGGAATTCCTGCAAATTTAATCAAAGAAAATTCCAAGAAAATATACAAATTAGAGGAGAACCATCACCCTTATGTTACAAGAAATCCACAGGACGCAAAAGTTGTTCGAAAAGGGAATGAAGTCCATGTGTATATGACCATGATAAGATCTCATTTCACTCCAGATAATATAGAAGGTATTAAAGAAGGTGATAAGGTCTTTTTTCATGTAACAAATCTTGAGCAGGATTATGATGTTCCTCACGGAATGGCTATGATTGGTGCAAATACCTCAGAATTACTAATTATGCCAGGGCAAACAGAAACATTTATTTGGGATGCTAATCAAGAAGGCGTATGGCCATTTTACTGCACTGATTTTTGTTCAGCCCTTCATCAAGAAATGCAAGGATATGTTAGGGTGTCGCCCAAAAGCAGTAACATAAAATTAAATTGGTCTTTAGACGGAGAATAATATAATATGATTGGAATAAACGAAAAATTTCCTGATTTCAAGCTCTTTGGAGTTGATGGAGATAAAATATTAGAAATAAGTAGCCGCGATTATAAAGGATGGAGAGTTATTTATTTCTACCCAAAGGATTTTACCTTCATTTGTCCGACTGAAATTACAAATATGGACAAGTTAAATACTGAAGCTAAAGTTTTTGGAATAAGTGGAGATAATGAATATTGCAAATTAGCCTGGAAAAAGGAACATAAAGGATTGCGTTTTATTAAGCATCCTCTTTTGGCTGATTGTGGGTTAAAATTGTCAAAAGAACTTGGGATAGTGGATCAAGAAAATGGAGTATGCCTAAGAGCTACTTTTATTATTGATGAAAATAATGTTATAAAACATGTTTCATGCAATGATTTAGATACAGGAAGAAGTGTAGAGGAAATATTGAGAACACTCCAAGCCTTGAAAGCTGGTGGACTTACTGGCTGTCAATGGGCCCCTGGAGACAATTTCGTGGGATAGAAAAACAAATAGCTATGGTTTGTTTTATTGTTAGTTGGATATATGCTATGGTGTGGTTAGCATAGCATGTTTAAGGGGCAGGTGTCTCTAATGACACCTGTTTCTTATTAAAAAAGAAAATATGGAAAAATCAAAATTATATATGTTCTTCGGAATGATTCTGTTTTTTACAGTGTATTTCGTGCCAATATGGACCGTTACATTAGAGGCTCCACAATATCCTGACCCTATTGGTTTGAATATCTGGATAAATAAAATAAGCGATATGAACCCTAATGACTTAAAGAACATTAATCTAATGAATCATTATATAGGCATGGATGAAATTCCAGAATACATCCCTGAATTTGATTTTCTGCCATTGATCTTGGGAGGGATGATTTTTCTTGGACTAATTTTTACTTATTTCAATAATAAAAAACTATATCTTTTTTGGTTTGTTCTCATGGCTTGTCTTGGTATGCTAGGAATTTATGATTTTTGGCTTTGGGGACACGAATATGGTCATAATTTGAACCCTAATGCCGCAATAAAATTCGTTGATGAATTTGGGAATCCACTCACTTATCAACCGCCAGTCATTGGCAAAAAAACTATTCTAAATTTTGTTGCAGTATCAAAACCAAATATCGGAGCTATTCTAATTATAATTGGTATGCTTATGGTCTTTCTTTCTGCTTATGTAAAAGAAAAAAAAATTTTCTATCAACAAAGAATGAAAATAAAAAATAAAATTATTGCTGTACGGTTGTCCTATACGCTGTTGATATTACCTCTAATTTATTCATGCAGTGTGAATGCACAAAAAATTAATTATGGAGAAGACCTTTGTCATAATTGTAAAATGCATATTGTCGATACGCAACATGCTGCTCAAATTATAACAAAAAAGGGTAAAAAATTTATTTACGATTCTCTTGAGTGCATGCTTAATGAAATGTCAAATATGAATTTGAATAAAAACAAATTGTATTTAGCAAATACATATCATGGTAAAGAAATGTTTTTTAATGTAAATAATTTAACTTTTTTAATATCTAAAAAAATTCCTAGCCCAATGGGGGGTAATTTAACTGCCTTTAAAAACTCCCATGATGTTCATAAAATAATTAAAGAAATAGGTGGTGAAAACTACACCTGGGAAGAAATAAAAAGAAAATATAATATTATACAATAATACTATCTGAAATGAAATCATTACTAGCCACTATTATTTGTTTATTCTCTATCAATATTATATACTCATCAACAATAATTGTATGTAAAACATGTGATATTTCTAATATATCAATGGCCATTGATAAGGCCAAAAATCATGATACCATCATTATCAGAAATGGAACTTATTCTGAATTTGATATAGAGATTAATAAGCCCATAAAAATTATTGGAGAACAAGCAATAATTGATGCTCAATTCAAAGGAGGCGGGTTTAATATAAAATCTGACAGTGTGTCTTTATCTAATCTAAAAATTAATAATATTAAAAGATCGTACACGAAAGATATTGCTGGTGTTGTAGCTTATAAATCGAATCTGCTCTTAATAGAAAACATTGAATTTAATAATCCTTTTTTTGCAATATTTTTACAAAAATCGCAAAATGGAATAATCCGGAATAATATAATAAATGGGGCTAATAATGATGTATTAAATTCTGGAAATGGGATACATCTATGGAATTCAAAAAACATGGAAATTGAAAATAACAAAATTATAAATATGCGAGATGGGATATATTTAGAGTTTGTTAGTGCTGCCAAAATAAATAATAATGTAAGTGAGAAAAATTTGCGATATGGGCTTCATTTTATGTTTTCAAATGACAATAAATACTCTAATAATATTTTTATAAATAATGGTGCTGGAGTAGCAGTAATGTTTTCTAAAAATATTATAATGCGGAACAATAGATTTGAAAATAACTGGGGAGCTTCATCTTACGGATTGTTATTAAAAGAAATTTATGATGCTAAAATTGAAAACAACTATTTTTATCAAAACACCATTGGAATAACTGTTGAAGGATCAAACAGAATCAACTACAATAATAATATATTTAAACAAAACGGCTGGGCTACAAAAATTTCAGGGGGGTGTTATGAAAATATTTTTACTGAAAATGATTATCTAAATAACACCTTTGATCTTTCATATAAAGGGCGTCAAAACGACAATGTGTTTGTTGGAAATTATTGGAGTAATTATGTTGGGTATGATTTAAATGAAGATGGCGTAGGAGATGTTGCTTTTATGCCTATCAAATTATTTTCCTATATAGTTAATTCAATCCCTGAAGCCATAACTCTTCATAGAAGTTTGTTTGTTGAATTAATAAATTTTTCTGAAAAGGTAGCACCTATATTTACACCCAAATACATAATGGACAAAGAGCCTAAAATAAAACCGATGAATTATGCTGTCAATTAGTAATCTTAATAAGAGTTTTGGGAAATTAAAAGTTCTTCAAGGTATTAATATAAATATTTTTGAAGGAGACATATGTGCAATATTAGGCCCAAATGGCTCAGGTAAAACAACATTAATTAAGACAATATTAGGCTTGGTTATTCCTGATTTTGGGTCGATAAAACTAAATGACAAAGAAATCATTAACACATGGTCATATAGATCAGACATTTCATATTTGCCTCAAATTACCAATTTCCCTAGTAATTTAACAGTTGTTGAAATAATTGATCTGATTAAAACTATACGGCCAAACACAAAAATGGATAAAGAGCTTATTGGTTTATTTAATATTAAAAAGTCAATGAACAAGAAGCTTGTAGATCTTTCTGGAGGAACAAAACAAAAAGTAAATATTATTCTCACCTTCATGTCTGACTCACCAATTATCATTTTAGATGAGCCTACAGCAGGGCTAGATCCAATATCGTTAATAAAGCTAAAAACCCTGATAATAAAAGAAAAAGAAAAAGGAAAAACAATAATTGTTACATCTCATATAATGAGTTTTATTGAAGAGATATCTAATGATATTTTCTTTCTCCTTGATGGCAGCATTTTCTTCAATGGAACAATAACAGATTTAAAGGAAAGGACAAATGAAAATACTTTAGAAAGTGCTATTGCCAATCTATTAAAACAAAGTCATGTATAAAATATTAAGATATAGTTTTTATGATTTAATCCGAAGTAAATGGTGTTACATATATTTCAGCTTTTACCTTATATTAAGTTCTGTCCTATTATTTTTAAATAATAGTCTGGCAAAATCAATTATTACTTTAATGAATATCATAGTAGTGCTGACCCCTCTTATAGGATCTATTTTTGGGGCAATGTACTATTATAGTTCTAAAGAATTTGCTGAATTATTGCTAGCCCAGCCCATAAAAAGAAACACAGTTTTTTTAGGCCAATATATAGGGCTATCATTATCGCTGTCTGCTAGTTTAGTCGTAGGGCTGGCTATCCCATTTATAGCTTACGGAATGTTAATTTCTTCAGAAATAACAAATTTCATCTCAGTAATAATCATTGGAGTAGTTTTAACCTTTATTTTTACTGCTATTTCATACTATATAGCTCTTTCAAATGAAGATAAAATAAAAGGAATTGGTTTGGCTATATTATTCTGGTTACTAATGGCCGTAATTTATGATGGGTTTTTTCTAATATGTTTGCTAGCATTAAGAGAATATCCTTTAGAAAATTTTTCTTTGTTTTCAATCCTGCTAAACCCGATAGATTTATCTAGGATCTTAATCATTCTTAAATTAGATATTGCTGCGTTATTGGGATATACTGGAGCTGTTTTTCAAGGATTTTTCGGAAGAAAACTTGGAATGCTAATTATTGCTTCTGTATTAGCTTTTTGGGTAATTATTCCAATAATTATGATCAATATCAAAAGCAAAAAAAGAGACTTTTGATAAAACTCCATGCTCGCTAAATATTTACAATTTTAGATTAATCATCAAAAACAAGATTTCTAAAAAGTGGTTAAAACATGACATAAGTCATGCTTTAATTATAATACAATAACAACCTTTGTTATTGTATTATAATGGAAGGAAATTTAGATGAAAAATTTATTCCCGTCATGGATTAGAGTTTCTTTATTATTTATAATTCTAATTGGATTATTTGAATTATTTTTTGGCTCAGGGAATACGACAGTTTTTTTAGAACGCCCCAGTTTTCTACTTTTCTTAATTCTATTTTTTTTAATTATAATAAGTTATGAGATAATACTAGACTGTATTAAGATTATTCTTGATAACTCAAGAATCAAGGGAGTCTCATCTAAACAAAAAAAAATAAAAGCTTATTTGCAACCTAAATGGGCATATTCTTCAATAGTAATTATAGTTTGTATTGGTACATTTCTTGGAGGTGATCAATTATTTGAGTCTAACTACTCGTTGACAAAAGTTATAGAATATCAACAAAAAAATAATTTTTCTAATGTTGAGCTTTTAACCAGTCCTAATGACTTGAAAAACGGCAAGATATTGTATGATACAAACTGTGCTGTCTGTCATGCAAATGATGGAGGTGGAGGCATTGGTCCCAATTTTACTGATAGTTATTGGATACAAGGAGGTGGAGTACAAAATGTTGTAAAAACAATAACTAAAGGAGGAAGAGAGGGTAAAGGAATGATTTCGTGGAATGAAATACTAACCTCGCTAGAAATCTCTCAAGTAGCAAGCTATTTACTTCAGTTTGAAGGAGAAAATTCCGCAAATCCAAAAGCTGCAGAAGGAACTCTTTGGGTGAACTAATCTCTATAATAAATAAATTGATGTAGTATGATAAATATCATATTAATTATTTGTCAATTTTTGTTGTTTTGATCATAATACCCAAAAAATGGAATTAAGCTCCTTTCAGAAAAAAGATGAATATCTTTTTAATACAATTGCAGGATTTTTTATTGCGGTAATTCTTGCTGGCTGTTCAACATATTATATTGCCCAGCATCAAGATTATTTTATTCTTAGGCTTATGTTAACAGCTATTCCTATCGCATTATTGTTGGTGTGTGTATTATCAGTTCAGTCCACTAAAACTACATACTATGCAATAATGCTGTCTCTGTTCGCAAGTTTTCTTTCAATATTAATTAATATTTAAAAAATGAATATAAAACAGTTATATACCCATTGTCTTTCAGAAGCTACGTATTATATCAGCTCAAAAGGAGAAGCAGCAATAATTGATCCTTTAAGAGAAACTAAACCGTACTTAGATCTGCTTAAATCTGACAAATCATGTCTGAAATATATTTTTCTTACTCATTTTCATGCAGATTTTGTTTCTGGTCATGTTGATTTGGCGGAAGCAACAGGAGCAAAAATAATATGTGGCCCAACCGCAACTGCAGATTTTGATTTTCACCAAGGAAGAGATGGAGAAAATTTTAAACTTGGAAATTTAAACATTAAATTAATACATACCCCAGGACATACCTTAGAGTCAATATGTCTTTTGCTTTTTGATTCCTCTGGGAAAGAACATTGCTTGTTCTCAGGTGATACAGTCTTCATTGGAGATGTAGGCAGGCCAGATCTCGCTGTTACAGCAAATCTCTCTAAAGAAGATTTATCAAGGCTTTTGTTTCGCTCTATACGTGCTAAAATATTTCCTCTTCCAGATACTATAATTATCTATCCAAATCATGGAAAGGGGTCTGCATGTGGGAAAAATATGAGTGACAGCACATTTGACACATTGTCAAGTCAGAAAGAAAACAATTACGCGTTAGACCCAAAACTAACTGAAGAAGAATTTGTAGAAAAAGTTCTTGAAGGACTGTCAAATCCTCCACAATATTTTAAGAAGAATGCTCAAATGAATAAACAAGTAAATAAAAATGTTAGCGAAGTAATTTCAAAAGGGTTAACTCCATTAACTATTACACAATTTCTTAGATATAGCAGTTGTGAAGATATCTTACTATTAGATGTCCGCTCAGCAAAAAAGTTTGCTGAAGGACATATTCCTGGTTCAATTTTTATAGGGCTAGAAGGTCCATTTGCTCCACTAGTTGGTGCATTAATTCAAGATATAAATCAAAAAATCATACTAATTTCTCCAAAAGCAAGAGAACTTGAGGCTATAACTCGGCTTTCAAGAGTAGGATATGATAATGTAATTGGATATATAGAGGAGGCGACAAAATATTGGACAAAAAAAGGGTTTGAATTAGAGTGCTTAAACTCCATTAAAGCATCGTCTAAAATTTTATTACAAAAAGCTAGTTTTATCGATGTTAGAGAAAACAGAAAATATGAAGATAGTCATGCTCACAACTCTCAAAACATTCCTATAAAACATATAATAAATAATGATTTAAATCCTAACATTAAATATTACATATACTGCAATAAGGGGTATCATTCAACAATTGCTATTTCAGTATTAAAAAAACTCGGGATTACTAATCTTGTCAATATTATTGGAGGATTTGAAGAAATGCAAAAAAGCTATATCCCAATATATCACAAAAAATGCTCTTGTGCAGAATGTAATTGTAAAAAACTTGCGCAACTAAATTAACAAATGTTGTATGCTAATTAGTTTTAATTAGTTTTTTCTGATTTATAATTTTAATCTTTTTCCCATGAATTGAAATGCATTTTTGCTCTTTTAGTTCAGATAAGATTCGTATTGCAGATTCTGTTGCCGTTCCAACAATATTTGCATAATCTTCTCTTGAAAGACTTATATTTAGCATTCCATCTTTATCAATTCCAAAACTTTTATCAATATGTAGTAGCAGCTCTACTATTCGTCTTTTGACTGACTTTTGGGCAATGTTAACAATCGTGTTATTTGATGCTTTCAACTCGTCTGCCATTGAATGTAATAGCTCTTTAGCAAAAGTGCCGTTTTTCATAACATCTATGTTTATTTCATGTTGAGAAATAAAACATAATTGAACGTCTGTTATTGCTATAGCGCTTAAATTAGTTCTCTCCTGGGCAAATAAAGAACGCTGCCCCATCAGGTCTCCCTTTATGACAAGTTTCACAATCTGACCCTTGCCATTTATGCCTAATTTTGACAGTTTTACTACGCCATCTCTAATACAATAAATTCCATTTAATTTTTGGCCTTCTTCAAATATTGTTTCTCCCTTATGAATAAGGTGAGTTTCCTTAGATCGGCTTATTCTAGCCAATTCCTCCTGATGCAATACATTTAATGCATTGCAATGCCTAACTATACAATGTTCACACTTGTTCATCGAAATAAATCTAGCATAAAATTAATAAAATATTTTTTGTTCTTCAGAAATACTCTTCAGCAGAGATTAAACAGGAACACACATTCCTATTTCAAGTAAAATTAATTCTTTTCCATTATTAGAAAATTTTTCAACAGCCTTATTCTTATCAATTTCAATAAAACCAAAAGTGTCAAAATGATATCCTAATACTTTCTTGCATTCTACAAAATCACTTGCAATAATTGCATCATCAACTCCCATAGTAAAATTATCTCCAATAGGTAAAACGGCTAAGTCCAGCTTGAATTCCCTTGCAATTAGCTTCATATCATATGTGAGCGCAGTATCGCCTGCTATATAAATAATCTTGCTGTCTGCTGATAGGACAAATCCTCCAGGCTGACCGCCATAAGATCCATCAGGGAATGATGAAGTGTGAATAGCGTTTACATATTTTAATTCGCCAAAATCAAAAGTCCATTTTCCTCCATGATTCATTGGATGTCCATTTAATCCCTTGTTTTGGAAATGTGAAACTATTTCAAAATTTGAAACAATTAAAGCATCATTGTCTTTTGCTATTTTCTCAACATCTAGTATATGGTCTTGATGAGCATGAGTTAATAAAATAACATGCGGATTTAAATCTTGAGTATTTATTGAGCTTGCTTTAGGATTTCCGGAAATGAATGGATCTACCAAAATATTATGTGTAGCTGTTTTTATATATAAAGTAGCATGTCCTAAAAATTGAATTTCCATAATTAATCAGAGTTAAAAATTGTTAAACAAATTTAAAATGAGATGTGAAGTGTCTTAAATATTTTGGTTCTTTTACTATTTTTATTCCTCTTGCTTTTTTCTGATCTTTTTTAATTTGCTCAAAGACCTCGATAACATAATCTATGTGGCTTTGTGTATAAACTCTCCTAGGAATAGCTAATCTAACTAGCTCCATTGGCGCAGGAATTAGTTCTCCATTTTCTCCTTTTTTTCCAAACATTACTGATCCTATTTCTGAACTGCGAATTCCTCCTTTTAGATATAAGTTACAAACTAGTGCTTGTCCTGGGTACTGGTTAACTGGAATATGACTATATAAAGATTTTGCATCAATATAAACAGCATGTCCTCCCACAGGCAACATTATTGGAATTCCCATTTGATTTAGTTTATCTCCCAAATAAGTTGTGCTTGCAATTCTATATTGTAAATAGTCAGGATCAAATACTTCCTCTAATCCAATTGCAATTGCTTCCATATCTCTGCCTGATATCCCGCCGTATGTAATAAATCCTTCAGTAATAATTAACTCATTCCTACATTGTTCAGTTAGTTTCTGACTATTCAACGCTAGAAATCCTCCCATGTTGACAATTCCATCCTTTTTTGCGCTCATTGTACATCCATCTGCTAAAGCAAACATTTCTTGAGCAATTTCTTTATATGTATGATTTTTATATTCTTTTTCTCTTTTCTTTATAAAATATGCGTTTTCTGCAATTCTGCATGCATCTATTATTAATGGAATATTATATTTTTTGCAAATCTCACTAACCTTCTTTCCGTTTTTCATGCTTACTGGTTGACCGCCACCACTGTTATTGGTTACAGTTAAAATTACACCGGCTACATTTTCTTGGCCTCTTTCTTTAATTGTTGAAATAAGTTTCAAAACATTCATGTTCCCCTTGAAAGGATGTTTTGCAGAAGGCTTTTTGCCAATTTCAGTAGGACAGTCTATAGCTTCTGCATTGGAAAACTCAATATTAGCTCTAGTTGTATCAAAATGGGTATTGCTTATAAAAGTTTTTCCCTTTCCGCCCATACATCCATATAATATTCTTTCTGCAGCTCTTCCTTGATGAGTTGGCAATACATGGCTATATCCTGTCAAATCCTTTATGGTGGCCTCCATTTTCTTCCAGCTTTTTGCTCCCGCATAAGATTCGTCTCCAATCATCATGCCTGACCATTGTTTTGCGCTCATAGCTGCTGTACCGCTATCAGTAAGTAAATCAATAATAACATCGTCTGCTTTTAATAAAAAAAGATTGTATTTAGCCTTTTTAATAAACTTTTCTCTTTCCTTTTCGGTAGTCATTCTAATAGACTCTACCATTTTTATTCTAAAAGGCTCAATTATAGTTTTATATTTCATCTGCTTTTAATATAAGTGAAATTATTCTTAAGACTACATTCCTGTTCAGCTGCATACAGAATGGTAAGAAAAAAATTAATTAAAATTTAAAAAGTTATGCGCTCTTATTATTGCTTTTCTTCTAATTTGTACAAGATCTCCTCTTGGACCACTGCCTGTTCTAAATTCACCCTCTGTGTTTTTTTGTTTTAAATAAAGCCCAAGAGATCTCTCATTAAATACAATTTTAAATTCATCAGAATAGTCACTAGTATAATATACATCACCTTTAATTTTCGAAAATTCAATGATATATTTTTTGTTTCTTTGAACACCCTTGTTGACTATTTTGCTAATAGCTACATCATCAATGGAGATGTCTTTTTTAGATGCAGTTCTAATATACGCCTGCATTAATTTATTCCATTCCTCTTTTGAAAATAATTTCCATTTAATCTTATTAAAATCTACACCTTGTTGATTTCCCCAACCACTACTAAGAAACGCAAATAAAACGTATTTATATTGGGTGCTAAGGTCTTTTATTTCAAAGGTAACTATTCCAACACTTGATAAGTCTTTAAATTTTGTTCCCTTTAATGATCCTGTCTTTAGCTCAAAGTCAACTAAGTCCGGATATGCTGACAAAACATTCTCTACAGCTTGTTGTTCTAGTTGCTCCTTTAACTGTTCTATTGCTGCAATTCCTGCTCCAATTGCAAGAAGTCCTCCAGCAACAGCAGCACCCTTATCATTTTGTGCTTTTAAATTTGAAGGAATTAAAAAGGCTATAATTAATGCCAGTGTAAAAAACTTTTTCATATTCTAAATTTTTAGTTTGTTATTGTTTATAAAGTTATGTAAAAAAGTGTAAATATTTCCTGTCTGGATCATAATGAAGGCTAACTCATTTTATTATTGTTTTTCAATTGATTTATAGTGGAGAGGAGGAGGAGGTTTTCTTAAAATCTGCTCTCATCAGCACCCACGAATTAGGATCAAGTATAATGTTTTCTGGTTCAGTCTGAACTTTTATTTTAAAAACATTTGATTTTTCCTTTACTTGAACTCGTTCAATTTGTTGATCCTCTTCTCCTTTAAAATTAATTCCAAACTCTATTGGCATTTCAAATAAGCTGCCATCAGTTTGCGCTTGGTTAAGGGTAATTAAAACTTGCTGCTCTTTATAGTCATATTTCCAATTTCCAGAAAGCTCTAAAGCGCCAGGCTTATATAACCATTGTTGGAAAAAGACAGTTAGGTTTTGACCTGATACTTCTTCCATTATCCTTTTAAAGTCATTAGTTGTGGCATTGGAATCCTTATATTTCTGATAATATATTTGTATTCCCTTCCAGAAGTTTTCAGTGCCGACAACCCCTCTTAGCATATGCAAAATCCAGCTTCCTTTTTGATACGTTTGTAAACTAGTAACATTTTTCATGTTCTTTAAATTGTCATGAATAATGCGGTAATCAGGATGTTTTTTATAAAAAGTATTTACCCTTTCCTGGCTTGATTTAAGCCCTTCCAAGAAAACATCACGTCCGTATTCATGTTCAATAAAAAGTAATGTAAAATAGGTGGCAAACCCTTCGCTTAACCAAACATCATCCCAGTCATATTCAGTTACAGCATTACCAAACCATTGATGTGCAATTTCATGAATAACTACATTTCTCCATCTAATACTTCTATTTCCAGTAACCGAGTTATCGCCATAGAAAATTGCAGATGCTGCTTCCATTCCCCCTCCAACACTATTAGACTGTATATTGGCTAATTTTTCATACGAAAAAGGCCCAACATAATTGCTGTAAAATTCTAAAACCTTCTTTGTGGGCTCAGCAAAATCATAAAAACCAGCATCTCTATCTTGACGATATACCCAAGTTTGGATTGATTTCCCGTCAAATGTGTCTACATATTGAACAGCAAAGTCAGCAGCGCCAAGTACAAATAGCCATGATGCAATTGGCACAGATTGTTTCCAATGCGTGAGTCGTTTGCCATTAGAAAAATTCGTTTCTTCAATTTTTAATCCGTTAGAAATTACTTGATAATGATTAGGAGCAGTTACAATAAATTCGCACATGGCCTTGTCATAAGGGTGGTCGATAGTAGCAAGCCAGCTCCGAGCTTTGTTTGGCCAATTGTCACTAAAAAAAGTGCGATCTCCATGTTTATTCTTACCAATTTTAAGTCCACTAGAAGGAATTCCTTTATATACTATAATAAATTTACTTCTTTGATTAAACGAAGAAGGAGAAGGAAGTTTTATGTTCAAAATATCATTTTCATGACTATAGCTTAATGCTCTTCCGTTTGATGAAACACGACTTACAACCATGCCCTTGTTGTTTAACTCTTGAGAAGCATTTACTAAATCCAATCTTAAATTTTTAACTCCAGCTCCAAGAAAACGAACATCAATAGTTACATCACAGACAATCTCATCAGTTTCATCAGATAGTTCAATTTTAAACGCATAGTTGATGGCGTCAATCTTTGGGTTTTTAGGATAATCATCTGTAAAGGCAAATACTGTAGCGTAGTTGCTTGTAGCTATTAATAAACAAATCAGTATTAGTATTCTATTTTTTAATGTTCTCATAATATTTAGATTGTGAAAAGTATAATTACAAATTAGTCTTTAAGGGGCAAGGATTTTACAGGACGAAATTTGGTCAGCCCTATTTCTTTAATGGTTTGTTCTACATCATTAATTTTTGATGGCACAAAATCACTCAGGTTTTCAACTCCAGTTTTTGTTACAACAGCAACATCTTCTATACGAATATAGTGTCTCTCTTCTGGAATCCATATCATTGGGTCGATTGTAAAGACCATGCCTTCTTGTAATGTAACGCCATGAACTCTTCCCACATCATGTACTGCCATGCCTACTGGATGTTGAAAATGCCCTCTAAATGTGAGTCCATTTTGTACAGCTTTTAAATGTGCTGGCTTCACAAAAGATTTCCCTATTAAGTATTCTTTCATATCTAAGGCAGCCTTATTAAGTACTTCATTTGAAGTAATCCCCGGCTTGATATAACGGAATAAAGCATCTCTATAAGCCACAATAAAATTGTACAGTGCTGCCTGTTTTTTATTAAATTTTCCGTTTACAGGCCAAATTCTCGTTACATCGCTTGTATAATAATGGTAATCTGGTGCATAGTCCATAAGGACTAAATCCCCATCCTTCAATACATCTCTTTTATGGAAATAGTGCCCCATATAAGCATTTGTGCCTCCTCCAATAATGGAAGGGTAGCCGTCTCCTTGTGCGCCATGCAGATAAAAAATATACTTTGCAGCTGCATCTAGTTGGTATTCATAAACTCCAGGACTAGTAGATCTCATAGCTTCCATAATTGCCAAACCAGCTATTTCAGTTGCATTACGAATTATTTCAATTTCTTTTGGACTTTTTATCAATCGCATAGCATCTAAAATTGGGGAGAGATCTCGAATTTCAAATTGTGGAAATCGTTCCATTATCAATTTTTTGAATCGAGCCTCTCTTGTGGACTGCGAATCCCATGGATCAGAAGCTGCTCTAGCTTGTCCATGTAAAATTTCGTCTCGACTATCGTTTCCTATTTCTGCAGGACTCAGAGGAGTATATAAGTATGGGGCTCCTCTATTTATCAGTCCCGTGCCTACTAAATCATTTGCTAAAGACCCATATCCTCTAACATGTTCTACCCCAGTAAGTTTCTTAACCAAGTCAGCATCTTCAGCAGATAGTATTTTTCCTTGACTACTTTCTCTTGCTTTATCTCTATTTGGTAAATAAATGGTGCTTGTTTTGGTTTTTCCGTTGAGTAGTAAATAGGCATGTTCTGATTCTAGTCCACACAAATAGTAAAATGTATTAGTCTGTCGAAATACTTTAAAGCCTGCTATGCTTGCAGCGCCCTGAATCAAGGCAATAGAATTATTCCCTATAACTTCAAATATTTGTGATCTTCTCTCTTGAAAATCAACAATTGAAAAGTCAGTTTGATAATAATATTTTTCCTGCGCAAAACTTGTTAACTGTGTTACAAATAATAAACATACAGTGAAAAATGATGCCCTTTTAAGTATCATAATACAAAATTTGATTGATTAATTTTGGTCCTTTCTTGGTAAGCCCAAGATTTATAACAATTTAAGGATAAATTTTAATTTATGGCTAACAACCTTGAGTCCCCTATTCAATTTCTATTATTTAAGGCTGACTTAAACATTATTAAAGAAGTGTAAATTATAACCACAATTACCACCCATCTAAGTGTATTGAGCGGTAATGATTTTACCAGAAATGCAGCAATTAAAACAGCAATAATTCCGGGGATCGCCATAGATATAGAAGCTTTTCTGTTATAAGCCCCTTCTTTAATGAATTTTGCCGATGCTGGCGGCATTAAAAAAGCACAGGAACCCATCATGATTGGGAATGCGACCAAAGGGGACATTCCTAAAGCATAGACTAAAGCCATACAAGGAGCATACAAACCAATTCCTACGGTCATAAAGGCTCCAAGAATGAAGTTAGTTCCAACTGCTAAGGCTAATTTCCACCCAGTTAAGCCAATAGCTTCTCCTCCGCTTTGTATCCATTGCATTTGTCCAGATAACATAAAAAAAGCTGTAACTAGTAAAGCAAATCCCATGGTTAACTGAATTTTCCTTACAGGCAGCTTTGCAACTATTCCGGCACCAAGAATAGCCCCTGCTGCTGCTGATAGCAACATAAATATTAGAGTAATGGGCTCTACTTCAACAATTTGAATAAAAATCAAGGCTTGGATTAAAACTGGAATTGTATTTGATACATTCAATGTTCCAGGTAAAACCCTGTCTTCTGTTTGTTTTGTGAATTTCAACAATGCCGTTTGTGGGGCAAAAGCCCCAATACCAAGAACATCAAAAAAATTAACAACAAATCCTATTAAAGCTGTTTTCACAACGCTAACGTTTTCCAGAACTTTTTGATGTTTAATAACATCTTTACTTAGAACGTATATGAAAAATATTGATAATATAATAAGAGCAATCCAAATAGCTATAGTCATAATTCGTAGGATTCTAATAAAATTAATTCATAAATCTATATTTAATTTAGGCAGTAACTATAGTGTTTTTTAGCGTCAGTTTTTCTTTTATAGCGCAAGCAGTTTTTGTCATCGCAAGTCCGCCCTTTCCTGTACATTTAACACAAGTAGGCATTTGGCTACTAACTGAAGAAACCGTTTCAATAACTTCATTTAGAGGAATAAGGGCTTTATACCCAGCACAAGACATTGTTGCTGATGAAAGTGCATTTACAGCTGCACTTACATTTTTCCCCAAACAAGGCGCTTCAACACGATCCGCTATAGGATCACAAACTAATCCAATCATGTTTTGAATTGCCATAGAGGCTGCATCAACACCCTGTCTAGCTGTTCCTCCAAATAATTGAACTATTCCAGCGGCGGCCATGCCTGCTGACGCTCCACATTCAACTTGACATCCATGTTCCTCAGCAGAGAACCCTGGACCCATTGCAAAATATGCTCCAATAATTCCCGTGGCAAAATACGCTTTAATCAATTCATCTTGAGTCGCATTTATGTCGTCTGCTACCGCTCTCAATACTCCCCCTACAACACCACAAGAACCAGCTGTTGGATTTGCAACAACAACTTCCATAGCGCTTTTCGATTCCATAATTGCCGACACATTTGCTATAATTTGATTAATAATAGAATTTTGCAAAATTTTATTGCGCTTTTTTGCATTATCGATTAAATGGGATTGTTGCGGCAAAATTCGATCTTCATAGGTCGTTCCTGCTAGACCTGTTTTAATACTATTCTCTATAATGCTAACAAGATTCTTCATTCTATCGATGACAGCAGAATCTTCTAATCCACTCTGGAATTGTTCATAAATTAACCCCAGTGCTCCCAAATCGAGATCTTTTTTTTCGGCAAATTCTAAAAGTGATGCAACCGAAGTAAATGGCAGCTCCGATTCGTTACCTGCAACAATTGGCAATACAGGTTTTGTAATAATCAATTCATCAAAGCTCACTACAGATTTCAATTTTTCAATTGTTTCGTCAGAAACTTCTTTTGAGAACTTCATGTTTATCAGTCGTCTATCGCTGTTAAATGATTCCACAATAGATTTACTTTGTGGGAACATAGATTTAAGTTCTTCTAAAGCCGTTTCTTTTGAACTATTAAAAAGACATGCCTCATGAAAATCTCCGCAAATTTTAACTTCAAAACCATCAATATCTTGAATTTCGAAGGATCCTCCGCCTATTGATATAGCCACTACTTGAATATTTTTTCCGTTAATGCCTTCCAGCAATAAACGAAACGTATTTACATGATTTGTTTTAAATGAATTTATTTCATAATGTATTGAAATACCCCGCTCATTGGCAACTAGTTCAGTATTTTTCATTCGGTCATCAGTCATTTCTAAACCTAACAACCCTCCCTCTATTCCAAGGGGTGTTCCTTGTCCTTTATAGTTAGACGCCCACGCACCATCCTTGTCAAAGTCAATAATCGCTTTTTTAAGAGGTTCATTTAAAATGTCCATACAAATTTTAGCAGCACGCCATGACGCAGCTGTATGTGAACTTGATGGGCCTCGCATGATTGGTCCAATGACATCATTAAAAATTCCCGGTCTTTTTTCCATCATCTATGCTTTTAAATTAACGATATTGCTATTATTACTCAACTACTGAAAGTTTCTTTTTTAAAATTCCTTCAGAACTTTCAAGCAGTAAATTGTACTCTCCTTTGTCTAAATATTTTTTATAATGAATATAATAAGGTAAGTTACTGATTTCTTCCCTTATAGTAAGATCCCATCTATATTGATTAAGTCCCTTTCTTCCCTTTATTGCCTTCGTCCAAATAAGTGAATCCGCTGTATTTGTTATTCTTAAAATAATGTTTTCTGTCTTATTTAACCAAAAGGTAATTGGAAGCTTTTGTACTGATTTTTCATCTACATCTTTGTGTGTGTCTCTTAAATCTGGATATTTTGCTGATTCAACTTCATAAAGATAATTTAATGTGTCCTTTGTTGTAATCTGATGATAAAATGGCTTAAGATTTGTTTTATAAATACCGCGCCCATGAGTTGCAATAATCATGTCTTTTGATTTTGTTTCAATAGCTATATCTGCGATACTAGTATCAGGCAATGCTACTCCAAAATAAGACCAATTTTCACCTCTGTTCGTCGAAACATACACACCTCGATAAGTACCAGCATATAATATATTTTCAAAATCTGGATCTTCAACAATTGTATTTATAGGGTGGTTAGGTAAATTATTGATTATCGATTTCCAATGCGCTCCATAATCTTCCGACACATATAAATATGCTCCAAAATCGTCATAATTTAATCCCGTCATTTGAATATATAACTTTTCTTTTTTGTGTTGGGAAGGATAAATACTTCTAATATATTGGTCCGAAAGACCTTGAGAAATATTTTTCCAGTTTTCACCTCCATTTTTAGTGTACCACATGGTTCCTCTATCCGTCCCCATATACATAGTTCCCTCTTCAAAATAAGACTCTGCTAGTGCCCCTGCAGCCGTTTCTGTTTTTGAATGATCCCGTTCTTTAATAAGATCTGGGCTTATAACTGTCCAGTTATCTCCTCGATCTTTACTTCTCATAACATAATTTCCGGCCATATAAACCGTATTAGAATCAAAATGAGATAACATATAAGGCGTGATAAAATTATATTGGACTTTGATGTTGTCTTCTTTTTGAAATTTTGGTCTTATACCTACGGATTCCCCCGTATTAATATTTCTACGACGTGCCCCTCCGTTTTGCATGCTGAAATAAACGATGTTTTCATCATTTGGATCCACAAGTGTAATACAGCCATCACCTCCACTCCAAGCATCAATCCATAAATATTCCCAAGGATCATCAAACTGTGAATTATATTCTTGAGCAAAACCATAAACCGTAGCATCATCTTGAGTTCCACCATAAATATGGTAAGGCTCTTGGTTATCTATCTCAATGTCGTAAAACTCTCCAGTAGGAATGTTGTTTAAATGTAACCATGATTTACCGCCATCATAGCTATGATAAACACCGCCATCATTTCCAAGAAGTAGTTCCTTTGGATTAGACGGATTTATCCACATCTCACAATGATCTAGGTGAAGTGTTTGTGCCGGACTAGGTGTTAAGTGAGTGATTTGACCTCCAATATTCTTGAATGTTTTACCGCCATCTATACTATGAATTAATCGCACTCCCAAACCATAAATTTCTTCATCGTTTTGAGGGTTAACATACATATCCATAAAATACCATCCGATTACAGATAATGATTTAATGTTTTCTTTATGTGTTTTTTTCCAATTTTTTCCTCCATTTATTGTTTTGTACACTTCCCCAGCTCCTTGTCCGTTCCTTTGATTACGCTGATCTATAAATATATATGCCTTATCTTTATCTTGATATGAGGCTGCAATTCCTATACGCCCTGTATTTTTGTTAATAGTTACTCCATTTGTTATTTTATTCCAGATAAGGCCTGCATCTTCACTTTTATAAACTGCACTTTTTTTGCCGTTTATATTTGGGTAATTTTCCCAAGTTGTAGCATACACAATTTTAGGATTTGCCGGAGAAAAAACAATGTCATTTGCACCAGTATTTTCATCAATGAATAAAACATGATTCCATGATTTACCTCCATCATCCGTTCTGAAAATTCCTCGATTCTCGTTAGAAGACCAAAAATGTCCTTGTGCTGCTACCAGAACGATATCTGGATTATTAGGATGAACCACAATTTCACCAATATGCCATGTATCGTTAAGGCCTATATGCGTCCAAGTATCTCCGCCATTATTGGAACGATACACCCCTGTTCCTGGCATAGTAAAATTTCTGGCTTTTTTAAGGCTTTCTCCTGTTGCTACATAAATAATCTCAGTATTTGATGGCGCTAAGGCTATGTCTCCAATTCCTAACGAAGGCATGTTTTCAAATATGGGTTTCCAATTTAATCCATTATTAATAGTTTTCCATAAACCTCCTGAGCCAAAAGCCGCATAGATTGTTCCGGGGTTATTGGGATCCGACTGAATTGCTTCTACTCGAGCTCCGTTTAGAGTTGGCCCTAGATGTATCCATTCCAGACCATAGGGCGATGTGGATTTCAAATCTGTATGCTCTTGATAAGAATACATTAAAGGAGATATTGGCTGATTTTGTGATATTAATAAATTATTAAGTGCACTAGAAAAAATTACCAAGGGGAATAAAAAGACAAATAGGATTCTTTTCATACATACAATTTACAATAATTATAAAATAATAATTCAATTATTCATTAACCAGTGCAAAGAAAATTTAGTGAAAACATTCTTCGAATAGTTGTCCCTTTCAAACAATAAGCCAATTTCTCCATTGTTTAAAACTGTCATTGAAGAATATGCTGCGCTTCCTGCATAAATTGTCCTGGGTTCAGACCATGTCTCTCCTCCATTTAAACTATGTCTTATAACTATTTCTTCTCTTGTTGATTGATTATTAATATTAGACAGCAGCAATAAGTCACTATTAATATAGTTGCCATAGTCATATTTGACTAAACTTGCATTACATCCGGGATCAATTAAATTAATTTCTGGTCTTGTTGCCCAACTTTTGCCTTGATTCTTACTTATATGTGAATATCTTATCCCTTTATTATTAGCTCTGGAGTTAACCAGCCATGAGCCGTCATTTAGTTCAACTATTTTAGATTCATCCCCTACTGATAGAGGGGATTCTGTTATGAACCAAGTTTTCCCATGATCATTGCTTCCAAAAACATGTGTTCCATTTTGAAGATTAACTAAACAATGTAAAAGAGCTCCATTGCTTGTTTGAAATCCTCTTCCTGATGTAATAAATTTAAAATCATTCTTCCATTCAGGTTTAGAAATTTGATTGGTTATATCAATGGGTTGTGACCAAGTTATTCCATTATCTAAGCTTGTAACATATTTCAAATAATAAACATCCTTGTTTTTCTCAAGATTCATATAATTATAAAACAAGTAGATTTGTTTTCTTTTTTTATCAAAAATCATTGATGGATCTGATGCTGATTCTCCAAAAGGATAGTCAACAAGTCGATTGATTGATGACCATGATTTACCTTTATCATTACTGGTTCTTATTACAATATTAATGTCCCTGTTAGATTTTAAATCATTGCATGACAAAACCCTTTCATCTACTGCTGCAATTAATGTTCCCTTGTCGGTAGTAATAATTGAGGGTATTCTATAGCACGACACCTTACTGTTTTGAGATTTACTAAATACTTCATAAAATTTTAAATCTGATTTTTGAGGAAAAATCAATAAAGGGAATAAAAAGACGAATAGGATTCTTTTCATCCCTACAATTTACAATAATTTGTATTATTTAACAGCAGATGTATGGTCGCTAATAATAAGCCATTTATTGTTTATTTTTTTCCAAAATAAAGTAAAATGTCCATAGCTATCTTCTGTAGATCTTGTTAAATAATATTCCCCTATTAAAAAGGCAACATCCGAAGAAACTGATCGTATTTTGTTTACAGTAAATTTTAGCTGGCCCATCGTTTGAGTATCTGGATACGTCTTGAAATATCTTTTTCTAGTGTCATTCCAGCCATAAACAGGACCAGATTTTCCTGAAAAAACTAATTCATCAGATTTTATATAGCCTTGCATAAAAGAATTAATATCTCCACTATTCCAAGCATTTTCTTGAAACTTCATCACTTTCATTATATCTAAAGAATCTGTTAAAGAAATAGGGCTTATAGACATAATATCATCATAGGATCCTTGACTAAAAGAAACAAGTGGAATAAATAAAAAAAATAATAATTTTTTCATACTACAATTTACAATAATTTTAAAAGAAGAAGATATGCCTATGGTTTAGATTTTCTTAAATTTAAGTTGAAATCCACATATTAATCTAAATTGGAAAAGCCGAGTTCTTACTGCGAATATGTTAAAAATTTATCAGAAGATAACATTCATCGAGTTTATCATGATACTCAATATGGTTTTAAGATAGATTCTGATAATGAATTGTTTGGTAGATTGATTTTAGAGATTAACCAAGCAGGGTTATCTTGGACAACTATATTAAATAAGCAAGATAATTTCAGAACAGCATTTTCTAATTTTGACATTAAAAAAATTGCTGATTATGGCAAGTCTGATATTAGTCGTTTATTAGCTAATTCTGGAATAGTTAGAAATAAATTGAAGATAAATGCCGTAATATTTAATGCAAGAAAAATAGTAGAACTACAAAAAAAATATGGTTCTTTTAAGTCTTGGCTTAAAATTAAAAATGATTCTAACTTAAGTCTAACTAATTGGGTGGCATTATTTAAAGAGAATTTTAAGTTTACTGGAAGTGAAATAACAAAGGAATTCTTAACCAGCACAGGATATATTAAAGGAGCACATGTTGAAACTTGCCCGATTTTAGATAAATAATTTTAAAAGAAGAAAATATGCCTATGAATTAACCTTTACTAGTGTTATGTTTTAAAACATTTGGCACTAAGGTTATTTCATTTACAGGAACTCCAGCGCGTTCACCGTGTTCTTTTATAGTTTCCTCCGAATCTGCATTATAAACACAAAAAACATTGTTTCCAGCAACATAACTTACCTCTTGTTCAATTTTCTTTCCTTCATTTCTCATTGCAGTTAAAACTGATTCAGACCCTTGACCTATTTCATCTAGTTGTTCGCTTGGTATTTGAGAAGCATTTGGAATTTCTCTTTTAATTAAATATTTATTCATAAGATTATTTTTATACAATTTACAATAATTTTAAAAGAAGAAGATATGCCTATGGTTTTAATTTATTCAATCTTATTTTTTGGATTAAATAAATCCCTGTCAATCCAACTATAAGTAATGGATATAGAAAGCAAAATAT
>Ga0208765_1000373_pt1 | contig 29465 bp, 33 predicted proteins | sample ETNtaG_2_FD_185783 | JGI IMG/M metagenome (GOLD analysis project Ga0208765, IMG submission 185783) | Marine microbial and viral communities from oxygen minimum zone, Eastern Pacific Ocean - ETNP201406SV203 (SPAdes) (version 2) | ecosystem: Environmental > Aquatic > Marine > Oceanic ...
CACCTTCTTCATAGAAAGAGAACATTTCATTAAATGCATCAAAAAGAGTTTCTCTAGTTACCTGTCTTTTGTTGTACTGGTTTGATGCGGTAAGAAATCCAAGATTGTGCGAAACAGAGCCGGCTACCAACACGTCCTGATTCCCACAGCGCTCACGTGCCAGTAATGCGGCCTCGATGTTCTTCATGTTGATTGTTCTGACTTCGTCTGCAAGGCCTGCCGTTTCAAGCACCAAACGGGAGGATGCGTAGCTGTTAACAGTGATTACATCTGCCCCAGCATCGATATACGCCTGGTGGGTTTCAACTAATACATCAAATGATTCGATAGATACACGGGCTGACCAAACTTGATCATCCATTGTTGCACCACGGCGTTCTAATTCAGTTGATATGCCGCTATCAAGGATCGCCACCTGTCCAGAATTAATCTTAGAAAGCAGCGCTTCATATCTCGTATTCATTGGCTTAGCCTATCTTTTTGTTCACTTACAGGGGACTGTTTTGGAATTTGACGAACTGTAGTTTAAAGGTGGCAAGCACTGATTGTGGAGTCAGTGTTGAGAGATACATTACCGCGGTGGGATTGATTAGCTTATGACTCGATGATTTTGAGATAATCGTAAAGGGTTATTTGCCTCTCTTGCCATCTACTGTCAAACCGTCCTAAACGTGTTGCCTGTGGTTCTGGCTACCGGGCATATTTACAAAGCCCATTAACAAAAAATCAACAAGGAGGATTTAATGGCTCTATACATGTTACAGGCAAAATACACCCCGGAGGCAATCCGGAATATCGCCGAATCCGGCAGTAACCGGGAAGATGCTGCTCGCGCAGTAGTTGAACAGTGTGGCGGCAAGATGCTTGGCTTTTACGGTATGCTGGGGCAGGACTATCATATTGCAATCATTGTTGAATACGACGATCTGCCAAGTTATCTAGGAACTGTAATAACAACAGTGCTGGGCGGTGCAATAGCGGACTTCAAGACTATTGTGCTGTACAACTCAGACGATGTGGTAAAGGCGAGTGCGGTCTACCAAGCCAACAAGGCGTCTTATTCACCACCGGCGTCATAGTCTTGTGTTAACAATCAGTTCATAAACTGATTCTGACTTTCAATGCTTAACACCCGCTTCGGCGGGTGTTTTGCTGTTAGCTGGATCAGTCAGAGGAATGTATTTTGAAAAACAAACGGGGCATACAATGTATACCCTGCACTCGCACTTATCCCAATCGTGCCACCGAAGATTCTGGTTTGATGTGGGATTACATGGTTGCGACTGAGCCATCAACCCCGCCAAATGGTATCTGCAGGATTTCTGAGTTATGGTAAGGAGTCACAAACAATAAGATAGGAGAATTCAGTATGCATTATCGAATAACCAGTTTCTCATTTGATCCTGATCGGGAAGATGATGTGATGGCTGTTGCCCATGCTGCCGCTGATGAGCTGAAAGCCATCGCAGGTATGCAATCCGCCGTCATAGTTCGGGTTGGTGAAGGTAAAACGTTGACTATCGCCGCTTACGATACCGAAGAGTCCGCTGCAGCTGCACAACCAAAAATTCAATCGATTTTGGGTCAGTTGGCAGGCTTGTTGACTGCGCCTCCTGAGGTTCAGGAAGGCCCGGTCCTCATTGATTTCTTTTAGTTCGACGTTGTCGGAATTGCCTTTAATTTGAAGCTCCGCCAAGAGCGGAGCTTCATTGAAATAGGGCTGATTGCCCTGGATATCTCATATGGTTCAGGTGGTGTACAAAAAGTCAGTGAATACCTTAACGCAGTGCTAGAGTGATCGGCACGGTTTCGTGTGCCAACTTGTGCCAATTGTGCCAAGCGGAAGAAGTGGGACGAATTTATAAGGAACAAATGAAATGAGTTTTAGCGAACTGGCTTGGGATCGGTATAGAGAATTTCAATTAGAAGTGTGGTTCCCAGAAGAGCAAATATCAGAAACAGAGGCAGAACAAGGCGTTGATGAGCTTAAACAAGGGGGATTTAATATTGAGTATTTCTACGACGACTTGGAACGGGAAATCTACAAAGGACTTGTTGACGGACGTTTTAGGCAAGAAGAAATCTGGGATTTTCACGACAGTTTAGATAACCAAGCATTAACCTGGTTGGTTAGGTTTATGTTGTTGAGAATGGAAGGACAATATGAAGGCGTTAACAGTAATAACGAAAACAGGTATGAAGACTTTCTGGAAAGGGTTCAGTTAATAGCCAAGTGGAAGGACAGAGATACACAAGAAGAAGCTACGCGGGAAAATGTTGTGCCGTTTTCGGCAACGAAGAAGGTTACTAAAAAAGAAAAGCGCTAAAACCCACAGCAGTACTGACTATTTTAGGTAGCATCAGACGGATAGGGTAAATCTACAAGTTCTGAAGGACTGATCCCTGTCCGACCCCATTTCGTGTTTCGGTTCTGAGGCTCACCCCTTGAGCCTCTAAGGTCTTCATTATGTATCACTCAGACCACAGAGAAATGGAGATGAAAATGCAGACCGTGACAATCACAAATCGGGAAACAGGCGAATCGTTTCAAGCAAAAGTCCGGAACCAGGCTGAGTATGAAGGATTATCTGAGTGGGATAAGTTCAGAATTGTCGAAGTAGAGATGATGGAGCAACTTCGTGACATCGGATACAACTGTTCCGTCAAAAAGGCAGGCTCACCCGCAATATTCGAGTGACTGTGTACTGTCCTGTTTACTGCGGTTTTTGAGGTAGGAAATCAAACCTAAAGAGAGGTCTGCGGGTGTTGCTTTCAACAGTTTTTCGGCCACCAAATGTGGACAGTGGGAGTACATCCGCGACCCCACCCTGATAGGGCAATAGGAGTTCTAGGCATTTGATACAGATGCTGATTCCAGAGATTTCAAGACCTCTGCATTGTCCCTGATCCGTTTCTGTTGCTTAGCGGTATTGCGCTTATTGACAGGCCGCACCTTGTTCATCACTTTCCCCTTTTTGATTCGATGGCCCATAGCTTAATCCTCGCAGTGTTTACCTTCAGTATCTGAATTCTATAATAATCACGACTCAACATCCTCATTTTCAATCTATATCCCCGATATCTCTCCTTATTTCTCCGCTAAAATGCCGTGATGGAATACAAAGACCGTCTTCGGTTGATGGGCCTAACAAATTTTGTATGGGTTTTGGCGAGCATGTTTAGAGGGGATCGAGACGATTCAAATCCAACCAAGAAATACCAACAAATATAGCTCGTGGAGCTTCAATTAATTACAGAAAGGCTGGCCTTACGACCTCTTTCGACCAACGATGTGAGCCTGGTCATCGAGATGTTCACGGATGCACGGGTCATGCAATATGCCGGGGGCACAATCCCAAAAAAGAAGATTGTTGGCGAGATGCAGATGTATACCCATCGCGGTGGAAATGGCTGCATTGGGGTATGGTGTATGTGTGATCTAGCTACCGGAGAGAAGCTTGGTACCACTGCCTTAACGCCTCTTCCAGTCGACGAGGACGATATGGATTGGGGGCAACTGGTTGAAGACCAGTTGCCTGTTGGCGAGATAGAGATTGGATATTTTTTGAAACGGTCCGCTTGGGGAAATGGCTATGCAACCGAGGCTGTTGAGCGCATATTGCGATTTGCACTTGAGGATTCTCCCCTTGAGAAAGTGGTCGCTGTTATCGAGCCTGAAAATATTGGTTCAAGACGCATCCTCGAGAAGACTGGATTCTCGACCACGGGGATTCGACGTGCTTATGGAGAAGACCTACCGGGGTTTCAGATTACTCGGGAGGATTGGTTGTCTAGGCAGTAACTATGCCGGTATGCCTTGCTAATCTATTCACGTTACCAGAGTGTCTGTTGTAATTTAATTCTAGGCATGACTGTTGCTGAACTAAAAAATAGTTTGAAAAACCTGGCTGAGCCGAAGCGGGCCGAGGTGTTACTTCGTTTTTTCCAGACCCAAAAAGGAGGATATGGAGAGGGGGATAAATTTCTTGGGGTGACAGTCCCAAATCAGCGTAGGGTTGCAAAAAAGTTCGACACGCTCACATTCCCCGATCTTAAAAAGCTTCTACAGAGTTCCATCCACGAGCACCGTCTTACTTCACTTTTTATTATGATTCACCAGTTTGAGCGGGGGAATCATAAGCAGAAAAAGCAAATGATTGACCTGTATAAAAACAATCTTTGCTACGTGAACAATTGGGATCTGGTTGATAGTTCGGCGCCATACCTTTTGGGAAAATTTCTCAGAACTAGATCAAAGAACATTCTTTACCAGTACGCCAGGTCGCCCAATCTTTGGCGTCGAAGAGTTGGAATACTCTCAACTTTTGGTTTCATCAAGCAAGGAGAGTATAAAGATGCACTGGCTATCGCAACTATATTGCTGAATGATGAGCACGATCTTATCCACAAAGCCGTAGGCTGGATGTTGCGAGAAATTGGAAAGCGCGATAAAGAGGAATTGGTTGCATTCTTAGATAAACATTACGACACGATGCCACGCACGATGCTGCGCTATGCCATTGAGAAATTGAACCAGAAAGAAAGAGCCCACTATATGAAGTAGTGGCAGGCGAGAGCGTCTGTCCAGGTTTAGTGAGTTACCCCAATCGTTCCACTAAACCGTCTGTTCCGGAATACGTCTGTCGCACCAGAAAATGTGGCATACCGATGCATTGCGGACTCACCCACGCTCAATGCTAAGACGATAAACTGGTTACTTCTTTTGATTTCAGTGATCAACAACTCAAATAATAAAGGCCTCGCAAAAACGAGACCTTTATTCAAGTCACAGTTAGTTCAGTACGTCTGGCAGACGTGCTGATTAGCTCGCTTTATATTGTCATGTATACACCGGACGAAACCAAAGTGCCCAAATCGTTGGCTTTGCTAACAAGTTCCTGGAACTCCTCAGACATACCGACCTTATCTATCTGTTCACCCCAGTGTGATATTGATTTGAATTGATAAGTCGCGTGTATGATTGTCATATCTTCTGATACCACAGGAGCGATACCGACGACTTTAACGTCTTCAGTCAGTGCGTCGACTTCTCCTAGAATTGATACAGCTGCTGGTATATTCTTTCGCGGTATCTGATAGATCCGCATCTGAGATACAGGGTGTGTATCCCAAGCAATATCCCCATAGATTGTCCGAAACATAAACGGACCCATCATCTCTGCACCTGGATTTTCTTCTCTTTCTTGCATTACTTGGTGATAGGCATCATCGTTCATTGCACCGGACATAACAGATGTAGCCGTTGTAAAATCTGGTGTCGCTGTCTGGAGTAACATGTTTCCGGCATACATGCCCATAATAACTCTCGCGACGCGGACTTTTCCGCCATGATGGGCATAAATTTCAGCCACCTTGCGTACCCGCTCTTCTGCAAGTTTCGACTTTCCAATGATTGGCTTCACAGCTGCTGCAATTACTACTGTCATAATTATTTCCTCCTGGGGTTGAATCGGTATAGATTACATTTTTTGAGAATATCCGACAAACTGCAAAGCGGACATATGGGATTAAATTATCATAATAGATCATCGTCTGCTGTTCAAAGATCAGGTAATGGGCATAACACAGACACTAAGAGACCTGCCAAATGTTCTTTCACACTGGCTGATCTGATGAGTGTAGTGACAGGTTAAGGGCTCGGGACCACTCCTGTGTCACGTGGAATCGAGAGAACAGACATGAATTCAAATGTAACACTCGAGTCGGTAATTACTTGTCCTGAGTGCCATCATCAGGAAAAAGAGAAAATGCCGACTGATTCCTGTCTGTGGTTCTACGAGTGTGAATCTTGCCGCGAGATACTGAAACCCAAGCTGGGGGATTGTTGCGTATTCTGTTCCTACGGTACGGTGCCTTGTCCGCCAATCCAGCAAAAGACCAATTGTTGTTGAAAAGTGGGGTATACCTCGGTATACCCCACTTGATCAACTGCGGCTAAACCCCAATCTGGGCGACAAGACTCAGGCGACGGCATCGCCCGCCCAGGGCTTCGCGATATTTCTGATCTTATAGTCGGGAACGGATCCGAAAATAGCCAATCAGCAGTAAAGCGGTGAGTACCGATACTATGATGGCATCGTCAAGTACGGTAGCCGCGCCCGCAAAAAGGTGCTGGTGCCATAAATTGAGCAGTATGCCGATTTGTGCGATCAACATAGCAGTGAAGTAGGCGTTCTGACCGTCCGGACCAGTGGAATAAGTCCGCAACAAACTGATCGTCAAGCCGAGCCAGGTAAAGCCCAAAACTCTAGCAACACCAACTGCTTCGGGACCAATCCCGTTCGCTTCCAGCCATGCTTCAGTCATAAACAGGAGCTGTACGGTATAAAAAAGACCACCTAATAGGTAAATGCCTAGGCTGATTGCGGCAGGGGTGTCGTTGTACTTTCCAAACATTGTAATCTCCTACTGGGCTGTGGAAATAATAGGCGTTCTATTTTACAGGGACGAGAGTTGGTTGGCTAATTTGGGCCGCCCTGATTGTGTATACCCTTTATATTTAAACTAAGTAAAATGAAACGCTTCGGCGCGACCGGTTCCATTCGCGGGACCACACTCCCAAAAACAATGACAAAATTATCAGAACAAAAGCTGATGCAACGCCGATTTCAAACTAATAGGTTGATGTTTTGCGTCCAGCAGTTCTAAGGGGTTAAATGTCTTGTGAACATTTTGGGCAACCCACATATAGATTTTAGTCCTTAATCACTATGGACAATCGAAAAACCCTGGTTGACGACGACTTCGTCGTTCCTTTCGAGCTGGTGACAGATCAGTTCAGATTGCGGATGTTGAGCATTAACGATTTGATCAAAGACTATGATGCCGTGATGTCTAGCGTTGATCATCTCCGAAATACCTACAGTCTGATCTCGGGTTCTAACTGGCCTGTTGGGCTTACGCTTGAAGAGGATCTGATAGACCTTGGCTGGCACCAGAGAGAGTTTACGCTTCGTTATTCTTTTGCTTATACCGTAATGACACTGGATGAAACGCAATGCCTTGGTTGTGTTTACCTGGAGCCCAGTCGGAAGAGTAGTTTCGATGTGGTGGTTTCAATGTGGGTAAGGGTATCGGAACTTGGTAACGGTTTGGATTCGGACCTCTACGGTACGGTTAAAAAGTGGATCAGCGAGCTTTGGCCCTTTACCAAGCCCGCCTATCCCGGCAGGGAAATCACAGCCGAGCAATGGAAAAAAATTCCAGATGACCTTTAGCAAATCAACAGCCATCGCTGAATACAGAAAGCCCCGCTTCTGCGGGGCTTTTCTCATAAGGTGTTTGAACGTCTACATCGTCCAGATGGCATTCCCTTCTTTAACTTCAGGTGGGCTGGTCATAAATTCAGCCATCTCGCCAAAAATAGCTTGAATTCTTGGCTGTGCGGCCACAGCTGATGCCTCACTATCATAGGTTGCGACGATCATTCCTTGTCCTTCGCCAATGCGGCACGAGTGGACAGATTCAAGCCCGGCAACAGCTTTCAGATCATCTCGCAACGTCGCGTCGGCCTTCACGAGAAACTCATCAAACCGGCTTTCATCAAACCCATAGGTGGTTACTCTCAAGTACATACGTATTCTCCTTTGTGAAGTAGTGAATCAGACATTTGCAGTTTCCCAGATGTAGATTCTTGCCGATCTCACTGGGAGTAGGTAGCAAGGTTGCCTCAGTATTCCTCCAGGAACACAATATCCGGCGGTGACGTAATTACGCCGCTGTCTTGGATTGCCTGTCTATCCGGCGAAGTAAAAAACTCAACAAAAACTTCTTTTGAAGGTGCGGTGCCGATTACATAGCTGGTGTTTGGTTTATCTGGGTTGCGGTAGGCTCTTGCGTTGATACCAGCAGCAACGCGTTGATCCTCAAGCCCGTCGAACTTGGATTTCCACAAATCAAAATCCGAAACTTGGGCTGATATCACCACTGTGATACTCATGCGATGCTCCTTGTATAGATGGTGCGATAGTTGTTGACTGATATCTAGCTAAGCCCCGACTGGCGGGGCCAATCAATAGAGTAACAGAAGTTTGAAATAAATGAAGTCTGTTTTGGGATGTTGGGTGATGGAAGTAGGCTGCAATCAGGATAAAATATGACAAACAGACTTTTGATCGGGAATGCCTTGACAGGCACTATGGTAATGAGCGGCAAATTAGAAAAAGAGTTGAGCTATGAAGAAGAGCGGCAGATTGCCCAGAAGAATAATACCTATTTGCCAAAAAGAAAACTCAATCGGTGGATGATCATGGGCGTGCTTCTGATGGAGATCAGCGCTGCAGCAGGGCTCTTATATCTGGTGTACAGAATCTATACGTCTTCTTGAAGGCTTTGTACTACCAGGACATGGAGCATTCAATTAAACATGGTGAAGCTCAACTAAACCGAGAACCTCGATGGTCTATGGGTTAAACTTCCACTTAGAAATCGGCATTCGCATTTGCTACAGCGCTATCTCGCCGGTAGCGCCTACCTAGGAGTAGGAATTATGGCCAAGTTCATGAACGTTGTTCGAACTACTGTAAAAGCAGACTGTCGCGATGAATTTCTTAAGCAGCATTCTGAGGGTTTAGAATTCGATGGGTTGGCTAGCTTCTCCTTGATCCAGACCGGTGACTACAGCTATTGTTCTGTGGGTATATGGGATTCAGAGGATCATTTGATAAAAGCGCGACCTCTGATGATAGAGTTTCTCAACTCTATCCGTCATATGATGGAGGAGATCTCACCGGAGTTGGGTGTTACAGATCCGGTTTCCGGGCCGGTTGTATTCGAGCGGTAGCTATTGAGGTAGAACTATGGGTACTTTTTTAGGTTTTGTGTTTGCGGTGGCTTGCTGGGCTTCGATCCTGATCGCAATGGCGTATATATTTCCCAGTTCTTAGAGCCATCTTTGTAGACTGATGTAAACAAAACCGCGGTAGAACTTTTGAATTCTACCGCGGCACAATGACAACTAAAGGAGGACAGTAATAATGACAACTGTCCGGCTCAGAACATCCGTAGTTGCGTACTGGGTGCAAATCAATAATGTTATTTGGCAAGTCGGCTGATTTATCGAGTAGCGTGATCTTTCCTGCCCCTGGTTCTGGAATCCAAGACACATTCCTGTAGTCGATGCTGTCTCAGCCGCTCAACGGCGGTTGCGGGTAGAGGCTGAAACCTAGAGTTATGGTAGGCCGACGACAGCTAACTGTCGTATGTTTGGAATCAACGACTTCGCTCAGCGGCTGATGGTACTGCGGCCAGACGCAGCATTTCAGGTGTCTGTAGCAAAGAGGGATCCTTGAGGTATTCCAGCAGCATATCTGTGCGGTCGAATCCCCAAAATAGCGCATCATTGATCACGAAGGTCGGAATACCATAAACACCTACTGACACTGCTCGTTCAGTATTGTCCCGAAGTGTTTTCTTGACGGTATCTGAGGAGACTAGGTTTTCTGCGTCGCTGACCCCGAGACTTGAGGCCAGCGTCTGAAATCCGAGATCTGTATGTATGTCGTTGCCATCACCCCAGATATGGTCGAAGATCACAGCGACTGCGTTGTGGTTGGCATTCAGTGCGATCGCCAGTCGCAGAACTTTGAGTGGATTAAATGGATGGGCTGGTGGCGTTTTAAAGGGGATACCATTCTGCTGGGCATACCAGTGACAATATCGGTACATCTCGATCCGCTTCGCTGGAATCTCTGCAGGGCCTTTCTGGCCCCAGTGATTCAGTAGCCCGGCAAACAAAACAGGTACCAGTCGAATTTCCAGATTATCGGGTAGCCTACCGAAGTGCTTAAATTGTAGATAAGAAAATGGCGAGATGAAGTCGAAATACCACTCGGCCGAATGAGTCATAACCAGTTCCAGGGTTTTGTGTTGCTGAAGACAATTCTATATTCTTTGTTGGATTGATCCAGTGTGGAATGTTGATCCAGCTTTTGTGAGGTTTCTTTAAGGTGAACGGTGTCGATTTCTATTTATCCGGTTTGATCCGGTAAGGCCGACAATGCCAGCGCAGTCCATAAATACTTTCGATCAGATCATCCGGAACAACGCGCAGATGATTCCGGATAGAATCGCGTCCCGATTTGACGGGAGCGACGTCACTTATGGAGCGCTGGACCCGCAGTTGAATAGAATTGTCAATGCTCTAAGTGAGCTCGGTCTTGCGAAAGGTGACCGAATTGCTTTCCTGTCTCGCAACAGTCACATCTATATCGAGGGTATCCTGGCAGCAGCCAGGGGCGGCTTTGTACTGACCACGCTCAACTTCCTGCTTAAGCCTGATGAGTTGTCCTACATTCTGCGGGACTGTGGCGCCCAGATTATTTTTTTCCAACCGGAGTTTGCAGAAGCTGTTGATGCGGTTCGGTCAAGTTGTCCTGAGCTTAAGTACTTTATTTCTCTGGGCGACCCGGTAGATTTTGCTTGGGACTACAGCACGTTTCTTGCTGACGCGTCCGACAAGGAGTCGCCGGTGGTGGTTCACGGAGACGATCTGCTGTTACTGGTGTATACGAGCGGCACTACGGGGCAGCCAAAAGGTGTGATGCTGAATCACACAAACGTCTGTACGAACGTGATCGATTCGGCCCGTGGTGTCCAGCTCCGCGAGGACACGGTGAATCTTAATGTCTGTCCACTGTATCACGTTGCCGCCATTGTTTTTCAGACACTCACAACCTACTACCTCGGTGGTACCAGCGTTACTCTGGATCGATTCGATCCAGTGAAGGTGTTGGAAACTATTGAGTGTGAAAAGATTACCTATCTGTTTCTTGTGCCGACGATGCTGTTTCGGATGCTGGAGGTGCCCAACGCCGATCGTTACGATCTGTCCAGCCTGTGGCGAGTCGGTTACGGTGCAGCACCTATGCCGTTAGACCGATTAAAGAGAGCTATTACGCTTTTTGGGTCGACTCTATTCCAGGGCTACGGTCTGACAGAAAGTACAGCTAACATTGTCATACTGAGACCTGAAATTCATGATCTCAGCACGCCTGCACGAGATCTGGAACGCCTTAAATCCTGCGGTCGTGCTCATTCTGGCCATGAACTTTCCATCATGGATGACAGCGGTGTTGAAGTGCCTTACAGAGAAATCGGTGAGATTTGTGTTCGAAGTGATAGTGTGATGGTCGGTTACTGGAGAGATCCGGAGAACACTGCCAAGGCAATTCGTGACGGTTGGTTACGCACAGGGGACATGGCTTATATGGACGAGGAACGATATATTTTTATTGTTGGTCGAAAGAACGACATGATCAAACGTGGTGGTGAAAAAATCTACCCGCAGGAGATCGAGGAAATCCTTTTCGATCATCCCGCCGTGCTGGAAGCCGCTGTCTGTGGTGTCGCTGATCCAGACTGGGGCGAAAGCCCCAGGGCTTACATCGTGATACGCCCGGGTCATCAGGTATCCGATAAAGACCTATTGGCCTACTGCGTCGATCGACTGCCGACATTCAAGTGTCCCCAAGACGTTGTGTTTCTACCCGAGTTGCCCAAGACATCATCGGGCAAGATCACGCGCACAGAACTTCAACAGCCGAAAGTCAGTTCCAGTAACTGAACGATGGCCAATCGTCAGCAGCATCTGCGTAACGCATGACACCTTTCCAGAGTACGGCCATTGGTTCGCTTACGCTTCGGAATCGGATCGTGATGCCGCCCATGGCAACGTTGTACGGCGCACCCGACGGGAGCGTGTCATCCCAACTCTACGAATACTACAGTCGGCGAGCCCGTGGGGGAGTTGGACTCATCATCGTCGAGAACACAGCTGTGACTCCGAGATCCGCCAATTACCCAAACACACTTGAGATTCATCATGCGGGGTATGAGGAAGGCCTTACGCGGCTGGCGGCAGGTATAAAAAGCACTGGTGCAGGAGCTGCGATACAGTTATTTCATCCGGGTCGACAGATGCATCCGAAATATACGGGCAATTCGTTGGTGGCTCCATCTGCGATCCCTTGCCCGGTGATGAAAGCTGTACCTTCAGTATTAAGCGCTACAGAAATACGCCGGTTGGTTGCTGACTTTGTAGCAGGTGCAGTTCGGGCCAAGCGGGTCGGTTTCGATGCGGTAGAGATTCACGCCGCTCATGGCTATCTCGGGGCACAGTTTCTCTCACCACTGTCCAATCACCGGACAGATGCCTATGGCGGTAGCAGCGAACGTCGGGCCCGGTTTGTTCTAGAAATTGGCAGTGGCATTCGTGAAGCGGTCGGTGATGCCTTCCCGGTTCTATTGCGTTTTTCAGCGGACGAAAAACTCGATGGTGGGCTGACCTTAGATGCGGCACGTCGCCTGGTCCCGCTGTTTGAGAGGGCGGGATTTTCTGCATTGCACGTGTCCGCTGGGTGTTATTCAAGTATGGAATGGATCGTGCAGCCCTACCTGCAGGAGCATGCGTGCCTTGGTGACCTGGCTAGGGCCATTCGTCAGGCGTCTGACCTTCCTGTGATTGCGGTAGGTCGTATCGTCGATTTGGATGCAGCCGAACGCCTCCTCCAAGATGGATCTGCAGATCTGGTATCCATGGGACGAGCCTTGATTGCAGACCCTGACCTACCACGTAAAGCGACAGAGAAGAACGCCTCGGTAATTCGACCGTGCCTGGGTTGCAACGTCTGCATTCAGTTTGTTGGTGTCAAACAGACGCGCTGCGCTGTCAATCCGGAAATGGGTCAAGAAACGACTCAGGTACCGGACCCGGAACCGGGCCATATCGTGGTGATCGGCGGTGGACCTGCGGGTCTGGAAGCGGCGCTCACAGCCGCTGATCGCGGTCGGCAGGTGACATTACTCGAGCGCGAAAGTACTCTGGGGGGGCAACTCAAGCTGGCAGCCGGTTTTGCGTCCAAGCCGCATTTTCAACGATTGTTGGACTACTATTTAGAACAAGTCGATCGTGCGGAAATCCAGCTTCATTTGGACACGGTAGTGAATCTGGACCTGGTCCGGTCACTCCAGCCAGACAGCCTGATTGTGGCGACTGGGGGCGTACCAAGGCCGTTGATTCTGGACGGCAGCACACCGCACGAGCATGTGGTTCAGGCGACTGAAATTCTTGCCACACGTGAGTCGCTGACCGGTGAAGTGGTGGTTGTCGGCGGCGGGCTTGTCGGCCTGGATGTTGCCGAGGTTCTGTCAACGACCGCTGATCGGATAACCATCATCGAGAAGGGGTCACGGGCCGGCAGTGCGTTGGAATGGAATCTGTGCAAAATGCGCCTGGCGTCGCTCAGGCACTACGGTGTGAACATTATGTTGCGGTCACAGCTGATACGCTGCGAGAGTTCGGCTGTTGTGGTTTGTAACCCATCGGGAGGCGAGCAACGAATACAGGCTGACGTCCTGGTTCTTGCCCTGGGGTCAGTCCCCGAAAACCCACTGCCTCAGTTGGCGGAGGCTTTGTCCTGCCCACAAACGTTTATCGGCGACTGTCGAAATCCGGCCGGACTCACCGAGGCACTGGGTCAGGGCCGGTTGGCTGGGCGGATGAGCATCAGGCACAACGCTTAATCTGATTTCAGAACGACTCGAAAACTGACCAGATCGCCTGATTAGGTGGTTATCAACGTCCGTGGCACCAGTCGTTCGTTGTCCCGAAATTGACGGCCGGTTTTCGACATCGGGGCGCCGTCCAGTCTCACCACGTCTGCGGTGAAATCGAAACTGCCTTTCATAAAGGCAGAGCCAACGCCATAGGCGTCGGTAGGTACTTGTTCCGATTCAAATGATGCAATTTTTTCGACATCAAAACCGCCAGAAACCACGATCCGCACGCGTCCGAACCCGGCATCGTCCAGTGCCTGACGTACATTGCGGACCAGCGCTGGGTTTACACCGGTCTTATTGGTAAGGTCGGTTGCATCTTTGAGTGATACATCGACCATCGATTCAGAGGTATCGAGTCGAACACCCCAGAGGCGATCACCCATCGCATGAGCCACTTCCAGTGAGGTATTGACGCAATCGTTGTCAAAATCAACTAGAGCCACCAGTGGTGTATCCGGAAAGGTCTCCGCGAACGATCTTGTTGCCTCGACCGTGCTCCCGTCGCAAGCGGCGATCAGGGAATGCGGTATGGTGCCTGCACCCTTCATCCCCCACCACTCGCCCTGGGCATCTGTGGAGACAGAGGCGGCACCACCAATCGAGGCCGCATAGCCATCTCCACCTTGTACAGCCCAGTGGTCGAAACGCGCTGGAAAGAAGAAAACCGGCTTGGTGTTGGCCGCACGGGCAACCTGTGCGACGTTGGTTGAAATTCGTGTCCGTCGTGCAAGTACACCCAGATAAAGAGTTTCCAGGTGTATAAATTCTGAAAGCGGTCCTTCAATCAGCAGTACAGTCTCCCACGGCACAATCGAGTCACCATCACGCAGAGAGCTGACACTGATCTGGTCGAGTTCGCTGACCCATTCTTCATCGAGTGCGGTTTCGATTCGTTTTCGCTCGTCCAGGGCTTCGCGAAGCTGCTCTGGATCAGCGCGATAGAGCGAACGGATCCGTCTTTTCAGCTCGATGTAGCGATCGAACAGTTCAAATGCGAGGTTGGAATCCCGGTAATGGCCAATCCCAAGCATCAGTATCGCCAGTGCTTCCTCGATTCCGCACACCACGGCTTCACCTTTTTGAAACACCTGTACAGTTGCTGTATTGCTTCGATGACTGGTCTCAAGTGTTCGCTTGGCGCGCCAGAAGTAAACGTCGCTGCGATAACCCCTGCGGATCTCGTGAACCGGGAGGTCGAAAATCTCCGTGGGTATGGTGATTGGCAGTGCTTCAGGAGTCATGATCGGTAAACTCGGGACCGGCGTTACTGCGTAAACCAGTTGCTATCGTGATCAGGCGGTCTGACCGACGAACGTAATAACAGAAAAACTTATCATATGGCGTATCATAGCGTTCATCCACATTCGGTTCATTGGTATCATGACGGTGTTTGTGCCAGCAGGAGGATTTACACCATGATGGTGCCATCGCTGCTTGTGGTCCAAGGGAGATCGATATGTCCTTTTCTTTGACTGGGTTTGTGCAATCCGCACGCTCTGCGGCGGCTGAGACACGGCCTGTGGCGGCTGTTAGAACACTTATGTCGCAGACATTCGCAGATCCTCAGGGCATCGCCAAGGCGGTCGGTTCCTCTATTTCGGAGGATGAAATTCTGTACGAGGATGACGAGGTTTCGGTTTACTGGGTGCGTTTTGCACCACACGAGCTGGTACCCCCCCACAATCATCGGATGCACGCATTTCTGGGTGTCTATGAAGGGACCGAGGTTAATCTGCTTTACCGGCAGGCAGAATCAGGCCAGTTGGAACTGGCCAAGCGTCGGGTTCTGAATCCTGGAGATACGATGTCGATCGGTGGTGATGGTATACACGCGGTTCATACCGAGGATGCGATGCCAAGCCTTGGGTTTCATATTTACCTGGGACGATTAAGCACGGTTTCACGTGATCTTTTTGACGCGGAAACAGGCCGCTCCATGCCGTTTACCGATGAAAATTATCAGCTGCTCCTGCGGCCCATGGTGTGACCACGGCGGGTTCAGGGTCAGCTGACACGATGCTGGGCAATCCAGCGGAATAGCGGGGAACATGATAGACCGAATAGCGACCGAGTTACCGTTAAAGGCTGTGGAGGCCGTTGAGGCGGGTGTTCGAACGGTCTGGAGTGATGGCCGGAAATCGTTTTTCCACTCTATCTGGCTTCGAGACAACTGCTACTGTAGTCAATGTGGTGACGCAACTATCGGTCGCCGTACCACACGGTTGTCTGACATTGCGTTAACCATATCAGCGGATACGGTTTGCATCGATGATACCGGCAGCCTGAGCATCAAATGGTCAGATGGGCATAAGAGCTGTTTTGACAATGGCTGGCTTCAAACACATGCTTACGATGATAAGTCCCGTTGTTGCCGCTCATTTTCATCTCTGCTTTGGACCGGCGAGTTCAGAAAAGCGCCGGTACGGGTGCTGTACTCGAACGTGTTAGACGATGATGGCGCCTTTCTTGAAATGTTGCACGACATTCGGGACCACGGAATCTGTTTTCTGGACAATGTGCCACAGAATCCTGATGCGCTGGAGCAGTTGGCCCGCCGGATCGGACCCCCACAGGAGAGCAATTTCGGTCGAGTTCAGGACCTCATTGTAGATCGCTCAAAGAGAAGTATCGCCAATGATGTTGCCGCGCTGAAACCACATACAGATGAACCTTATCGGGCATCACCGCCGGGCCTACTCATGTTTCACTGCCTGGAAACCGATATAACCGGTGGTGGTGGATCGATTTTTCTCGACGGGTTTGAAATTGCCGAAACGTTACGCGCCGAGGACCCGGAGGCATTTGATTCACTGACCCGAAATCGACAATGTTTCCGTCGACATTTCACTGGTGATGTTAACTTGATTACCGAGTTTCCAGTCATTTCTTTGGATGAGTTCGGTCACATCAATGGTGTGCGGATTAATGATCGTGTGGGGGCACCGTTGTCTATCCCACCACAAGAAGTGCCGCAGTACTATCGCGGCATGCACCGGTTGTTGAGCCTGTCGGAGGATCCGGCCCGTTGCATTGTGAAGATTCTGAAACCTGGTGACGCCGTCATCTTCGACAATCACCGGGTGCTTCATGGCCGTACCGCTTTGACCATAACCGGCCGGCGATGGTTGAGATGGATACAAGTGAAGCGTGGTGATTTTCACAGTACGCTTAGAATCACAGCCGAGAAGTTGGCTGTGCCTTCCGATCTGCGGCCGTTGCACCGGGGAGCTTATGGTTGAGCCTCAAAGTCGGATAACCGGCGGTGGTCTGATCGTCACCGGGAGCAGTCGTGGTATCGGGGCAGAGATCTGCCGCCTGGCCGCACAGCGAGGGTGGTCGGTCTGTGTGAACTACAGGAATTCACATGGTGAGGCGGCAGCTGTGGTGGATCAGATCAGAACTTCAGGGGGTGTGGCTGTGGCAGTGCAGGCCGATGTCTCGGTTGAGGCCGAGGTGTCGACGATGTTTGACCAGGTAGAACAAGACTTTGGCCCGGTAAAGGGCCTGGTAAATAATGCTGGTGTCAATGGTGGCGGAACCCGTGTCGATGACCTGGACGCAGACGCATCTCGACGAGTGTTCGAAGTCAATGTACTGGGTAGCTTTCTGTGTGCAAAGTATGCCGTCAAGCGAATGGCCAAGCGCCATGGGGGCTCCGGTGGGGTAATAGTGAATGTCTCCTCGGCGGCATCCAAACACGGCGGGCCTGGCACCTATACCGACTATGCCGCATCCAAGGGGGCTATTGACACATTCACTGTCGGTCTGGCAAAAGAGCAGGCTGAGGAGGGGATACGGGTCAACTGTCTAAGACCAGGAGCAACGATGACAGAGTTGAGTGTGGACTGGGCCCAGCAGAATCCACAGTGGCTGGACTGGGTCATCGAACAGATCCCGATGCGTCGGCCAGCCCAGGTCGAGGAAGTTGCCCGTGCCGCGATCTTCCTGTTGTCTGATGATTCCTCTTACGTGACCGGTGCTACGTTGGATGTCTGTGGCGGATGGGTAAGCCCCTGACGGGTCGCGATCGATCCAATGTAAATATCATGCCAGCAACAAATTCTAAGATTAATGTTCGACCAATGTCTGTACACATTGGTGCGCAGATCGAAGGCGTTGACCTTGCTCAGCCGCTCTCATCGGAAACAGTCAGCAAGATCCGTCAAGCACTTCTAAAATGGAAAGTCGTGTTTTTTCGAGACCAGCATCTTGACCATTCCCAACACGTTAAGTTTGCGCGCCAATTTGGTGCTTTAACACCGGGGCACGTCGTTTTCGGCCATGACGAGACCTATCCTGAAATCTACTCGGTGAGCAAATTCAGAACGGCAACCCAGAATGCGGCGCCACCCACGACCCGACCGTGGTCTGGTTGGCACACTGACGTTACTGCTGCACTCAACCCACCCGCAGCGTCAATTCTTCGTGGTGATGTCGTGCCGCCTTATGGCGGCGATACCCAGTGGACCAATCTAGTTACAGCCTACGAAAATTTGTCACCGACATTCCGGGAGATGCTTGATGAGTTACGCGGGGTTCACCGATTCGAAGCGAAATCTACCACGGACGGGGAAAGTGTTAAGGAATTTGAGACGCGTGTAAATAGACGACTGATGGTCAGTGAACATCCTCTGGTTACTGTTCACCCGGAAACCGGCGAGCGGGTGCTGTACTGTAGCCCGAGTTATATTAAATCGATTACCGGTTTGACTCCCCGTGAAAGTCAGCAAATTATGGAATTGCTCTGGGAGCACGCAATACGCCCTGAGTTCACGGTACGATTCAGATGGGAGAAGGGCAGCATTGCTTTCTGGGACAATCGTGCAACGGCCCATCTGGCACCCAGTGACATTTACCAGACTGATTTTGACCGACAGTTCTATCGAGTCACGTTACTGGGAGAGGTGCCTACGGCAGTAGATGGTTCAACGTCCCGAGCAATTGAGGGAAAGCCGATTGAAGCCGTGTCGTCGTGATAGGTGATGAACTGATGTTGATGCACTCTTAATGCAGCAGAAACAGCGGGCGATCTTTCAACTGGCCCGGGCTGTGCCGACCACAACCTGGAGCGCGGTGGATCCGATGACGCTGCGTCCCGGGCTCAAGAGTGTAGTTTTCCTGTTGGTCGGATTATGGATCTTTGGCATGGGTCACGCCTCGCTCATTGTGTCGGGTCTGGGTGTCAGCCCGTGGACAACCCTGGCGCAAGGTGTTTCTGCCCAGACCGGGTGGTCTATCGGAACCTGCGTATTGGTTGTGGGTGTTCTAGTTCTGATGATCTGGATTCCGTTACGGGAGCGACCCGGGATGGGCACGATTGCGAACATCATCGTGGTCGCAATTGCGATCGACGTCACGATACCGATGCTTCCACAGCCAACCGGCTTCGCTATGGCGATGGCGCAGAGTTTGCTGGGTATTTTTCTACTGGCTTTTGGCAGTGCTTTGTACCTCACAGCCAACCTTGGCCCAGGTCCTCGTGATGGGCTGATGACTGGGATCCAGAAGCGTACAAATTATCCGATTGGCTGGGTTCGAACCGGGCTTGAGATCACGGTGCTGATTGTTGGCTGGCGACTCGGTGGCGTGGTTGGCATCGGTACCCTGATGATGGCCTTTGGCGTTGGACCTCTGGTTGCCGTTTGCCTGTCAGTGGTTGGCCGCTTTGGTGGTGTTGCCGATGGGAGATCGAACACTGGATGATGCAATCAAGACTGTAGGTCTAAACAAGATGGGAGCACCCACCGCACTCGCTTATTCCGGAAAATTCCTTTAGCGCTCTGAAACGCGCTTGTCTGAGATGCGTTTGATCTGATCCTTCAGATCCGGAATTTGAGTCGTCAGGCGTTCAAAGTCGACGGTCTCCAGGACCAGGAGGCGGCAGTTGGTGAGCGACAATATCGTCGCAGTGCGGGGAACGTTTTCAACCAAGGCAATCTCCCCGAAAAAGTCACCCTGCTTGAGCCGCACTGGATTAGGGGTTATGTCGACCTCAACTTCCCCCTCCATAATAAAGTACATGGAGTCAGCATTATCTCCACGTCGCACGATTACCTGGTTGGCAGATACACTACGGGGCTTGAGTAGTTGAGCGACTGATGCGATCGCATTAGCGTCTAGACGTGCGAACAGCGGTACCCGCGCTACGCTTTGCCAGTTAACGACAAAGTCACGCTTTCTCAGCTCTTCAGCGAAACCTGAAGCCAGAATGCCTGCAGGTACGGCAAACATCGCGATGCCGAACACCATCGCGATGCCACCGACCATTCGGCCAATCGGGGTAATCGGCGCCATATCTCCAGAACCGACTGTTGCCATCGTACTGATCGCCCACCAGAGACTGTGCGGGATGGAAGCGAAGTACGCGGGTTGTGTCTCGTATTCGACCATGTATATCACGGTTGCAGAACACACCAACAAAATACCCAGGACCACCAGTGCCGCATAAATCGAGCGTGCTTGGCGGGCAACCACCGCAGTCACCAAGGACAGTCCGGGTACGTAGCGGGAGAGTTTGAACAGGCTGAGCGCAGCAGTAAGTTCGAACCAATGAGGTGAAATTGGATATAACAGATTAGCCCAGGCAGGCAGCACCACCAGTAAATCCACAAGGCCAAGTGACGAGCGAAGATAGGCTAATCTGGAACCGGAAACCTCGTCTTTTCGGGCTGCGTCTGGGATAGCGTTTTCGAATGCGTGAGTCGCACCTTCAGGTGCAACCCAGAAGCGGGCAACAAGTTCAATGGTAAGAACGGCCATCGCTGCCATACGAACGGTGTTCATGATCGCATCGGCGACCAGATCGAATCTGGGAAGCGTCTTGATCATCGCGATGGCGACAACCGCAGCAACAGACAACAAGATGAGTGCTTTGACTACGTTATGGGTAAGTGGACGACTATCGCTATACAGAATCTGATAGATCTGAGTACGCATCTTAGCCAGCACCGTGCATTAATTATTGTTAGCTGGGAGTGTATGTTGTTGCTGGCTGAATGGTTGCAGCAGGTTTAATCAAACAACAATAGGTTCCAGTGTCTGGAGAAGTGCGTCCTGCTGTTCTTGGTTTTTGTAGCCCTGGGAACTTACAAATCCTTCCACAGACATGTCCATGGTGGTAACCGCCTGTTTCAGGGTAGCCGACGCTGTTTCCGTTTGTTCAGCTTTGGCCAGCGCAGCGGCGAGGTAAAACAGGCTGTTTCGGGTCGGTACTTTGACTTTACGTAGACTTTCAATCGCGCTTGTGTAGTTTTCCAGCCAGTAGTAGCCCATGCCTTCGTCTTCGAACAGCACATCCGGACAGAATGGGTCCACCCGCATTGCCCGGTGTATCTCGTCCAGCGCCTGCTGTGGTTCTCCGAGATAGATCAGCAACGAGGCATAGCGAGCCCGGATGTAAGCATCACTGGGACAGAGTTCGACGGCGCGTTCGTGGTGATACGTCGCAAGGTCGAAATCTCCTGTGACTAGTTTGATAGCGCCCATGATCCGATGTGCTTCCGGGTCATTGGAGTCGATCTCGAGCGCCCGGGTCACGCTGGCCGTACAGTCGTCAAACCAGCTGTCGTCAAAATCATCCGGATACCAACCAGCTGTGTTGGCCATCGAACAGGCTCGCCAGGCATGAGCACGGGCGTAGTTTGGATCAATCTCGATGGCTTTGTTAAAAAGCTCATGCGCTTTACGGGCATTTTCTCCGGCGGTCATGCTGCGCCGGTGATATTCCAATCCCTGCAGGACAACATCATAGGCCGCCAGATTCTCAGGTCGGTTACTGGTGAGTTCCTGAAGTGCATCTGCTTCTACCCGCCCAACGATTGTGGATACAATCGTTTCGACCAATTCGTCCTGAATGTCGAAGATCTCATCCATGGTGGTGTCGAAGTTGTTCGACCATACTGTGTTTTCTCGATCGGCTGAGATCAGGCTCGTACTGATCCGCATTTTGGGCCCGAGTTTTCTGACACTGCCTTCGAGGATGTAGCGCACACCAAGCTCCCGGCCAATCTCTTTCGGGCTGCTAGACTTGTCCTGGTAGGCAAAACTGGCGTTGCCCGAGACCACCGTCAGCTTGCGGAACCGTGACAGGGCCGAAATCAGGTCTTCTGAAAAGCCTTCGCAAAAATAGGCCTGTTCTTCATCCTTGCTTAGGTTCTTGAATAACTTAACGGCGAGCGAGCCTGCCTCAGCACGCTCGACTTTTACCTGCGGTGCCTCGGTATGCTGGACGTAGCGCTCGGCACCCCGTTTCTGGATCACAAAGTAGGCCTGAACCGGATGCTCGATGTTTTTTAATACTAGCTCACCGGCATCTTGGTAGGAGACCTGTATCTTCCGACTGACCATGTCGAGTACCGACTTGGAAATGCAGATGCCATCAGGTTTCGCTTCGGCTTCCAGGCGTGCAGCAATATTGACGGCATCACCATAAAGGTTGTCCTGGGATACCATGACATCACCGATATTGATGCCGATGCGGAACACCATTTTCCTTTCATCTGGCACATCTTCATTCATGGCCTGCATCTTGCCCTGCATCTGAACCGCACATTCGGTGGCTTTGATAGGGCTTGGAAATTCGGCGATTACGCTGTCGCCGGCACTGCCGAAAATGCTGCCGCCGTGTTCAGCGATCACACCGTCGATCACCAGCCGGCGTTGCTGCAGTAATTCAAGCGTCATTTCCTCGTTAGCAGCCATCATTTTGCTGAATCCGACCACGTCAGAGGCAAATATTGTGCTTAGTTTTCTTTCCATTTCGATCCGACTACCGATAGGTGTCTCACAGCCAGTGTTTTATGTCGCACAGTTTGTACATCCAGTCAACCTGCCGGTAGACAGCATCAGTGTCAGGGCTTGGTTGTCGGTGGGCGAGACATCGGATCACCTGACCAATAGTGCGGCAGGATTTCTTCTATTTGTCTGTGTCTTGGGTAGAGTCACGCCCTGCCCAGTAGACAAGGCCAAGGCCGACCACGCCCAGTAGGACGAAACCTGTGATGAGCGGAAGCTGGGTGCCGTCATAGGCACGGCCGAGGGGAATTCCAACCAGAATCGCGACGAACGAGGAAAAGAAACCCACAACAGCCGCCCCCAGGCCGGCAATCTGCCCAAGCGGTTCCATGGCGAGTGCGTTGATGTTACCGATACAAAGACCGACACCAAAAAAGCACAATGCCCCCCAGACCATGAATCCAATCAGGCCCGGATCAGCGACTGAGATACAAATAACAAGATATACCAGCGAGACTACGGGACTGCAGGCCATGGCGAGCCGGACGATTTTTTTCATCCCAAAGTGCATCACGATCTTCGAGTTCAGGAGCGATGCGATGCCCAGGAAAAGAGCCAGTACGGCAAACAAGTAAGGAAACCATTTCCCAACGCCGAAAGCATCCTGAAAGATCTGCTGGATTGAACTTAAAAATCCTATAAAAGCACCGAACATGGTGCCGATTGCCAGGCTGTATCCCAATGCGGCGCGACTGCGATAGACGGTGACAAAGCCGCTAACTAGCGTTGCGAGCTGCATCGGTCGGCGATGTTCGTCCGCCAGTGTTTCGGGTTGGCGCAACAGCAACCAGAACAGACCCAGTACACCAAAACCAATGAAGCTGCCAAAAATATAGCGCCAGCCCACAAGCAGCATGATGGCCTGACCCAGTGCCGGTGCGAGGGTAGGTACCAGAATAAAAATACTCATCGAGATCGACATGATCCGTGCCATTGACCGGCCGGAGTAAAGATCACGCACCATAGACATGCTCACAGTCCGTGGGCCAGATGCGCCGACACCCTGTAGTACGCGGCCTAGCAGCAATACAGAGAAGCTCTCAGCGATCACCGACACGAAGCAGCCGATGAGAAACAGCGATAGCCCTGCAACAATGACCGGTTTACGGCCAAAGGCATCCGACAGCGGTCCGAACAACAACTGGCCAAAGGCGTTGCCGAGCAGAAAGAGGCCAATCACGAGCTGGGTATCGTTCGGGTCGCTGACGGCAAGGTCAGCCCCGATCCGGGGTAGGGCCGGCAGCATCGCGTCAATGGAAAGCGCCACCAGACTGGTCAGCAGCGCGATGAGCGACGCAAACTCTGCGACGCTCATGCGGTCACGCGAAGGACTCATTGTATTTAACGCACTGCGAGCCAGTCAGCGACCGGCCACAGATGCAATGATGAAGTGAGGGGTATGTTAAGCGGTGCCAGCTTTACGTACAGGCGATTTCAATATCTCGTCTATCTGGGTACCGTGCCAGCCTTGCTCACGTTTTTCCCAGTAACGCGTTTGTAATTGACGCGTGACAGGTCCTGCTTCGCCGTTGGCCACGGGTTGGTTACTGATGCGGGTCACCGGCATGATGCCGCCTGCAGTCGTGCTGGCAAACACCTCGTCCGCGTCGCGAAGTTCGTCCGGATGGATCTTACGCAGTTCAAACCCAATGCCTTCGAGTGCACACAGTTCTGAGACCACACCTCGTGTTACACCTTCCAGAACGTTGTGATCGGGACTGGCCACTTTGCCGTTCTTGACCAGCAGAATGTTATAGCCCGAGCCCTCAGTCAGGTAGCCGTCGGGCCCGCACAGGATTGAATCATCACAACCTTCATCAAGCGCCTGGAAGCGGGCCTGTACAAGGTCCGCGCGGTTGTAGTTCTTGATCCGCTGATCCACGGCTTTCGAAGAGACCCGCTCGAAGGAACTGAGATACAGGTTTGCCCCGTTGCGGCACTTATCCTCACCCCATATCCACACATACGGGATGGCATACGCAACAAACTTGCTGTCAGACAACCTGGGATCTACGGTGCGGCTTGAAAGCACACCACGAGACATTTGCAGTTTGACGTAAGCGTTCGAGTGGCCGGAACGCTGGACACATTCGGCACAGATCTCTCGGATCTCGTCGCGGTTGTAGGGGCTTTTCAGCTGAAACCGGTCGACCGACTTTTGAAACCGGTCGAGATGTTCCTCGAGCATGAAGAACCAGTTGTTCCAGGTGGAGGTCACGTCATAGGCGGTGTCACCCCAGACAAATCCCACATCAAAGATAGACATTTTTGCATCGGCCGGTGATACAAAGTCATTGTCAATAAAAACGGTTCCGTCAGACATTGTGCCCCCCAAGTTTGAAATTCGCTGTTGATCTGCAGTCTCTGTTCGACATCATAACAGAGCCCACCAGTTATGCCCCTCCACGAGGTCTGGCCGCAGTATCGCCAGTTCATTGCGAATTCGGTCCCGTGCACCGCGGGCGCCAACTGCCACCAGCAGCATGTCGAGGTCGAGGTCCGGAAGCGCGGCGGGGGGTAAAACAGGAACATCAGAACGAACGGTCGACTTTGTAATATCGATTACCGCAATGACCCGATGACCGCCGGTTTTCAACCAACGCAACCACGGCCGCCCACCCCGCACACCGGCCCAGAGAACAACGCAACGCGGTCTTAAGAGCGCTGTCTTCTGAAGAAATTCGCGTCGACAGCTGTCGAATGCAGTTCGACTGTAGCGTGAATCGGTACGCGTTAGCCGGTCAGCATGATCCCGAATCGAGACGACCTCATGTGCCACATTAGCAATGCGGAAGCCATCTGCCACCAGTCGAAGCCACAAGTCATAGTCTTCGGGCATTTCGCCGCTGCGATAACCACCGGTATGCTCGATGCGGGTGGCTTTGAATGTGACGGCAGGATGCAGTAGTGGGCTTTCAACCAGGAGCTCGCGGTGCGGATCGTCGAGGTGATTGATCCAGTCAACATAGAGTTGCATGCCTTTGGGTACCGGCCCACGGTCTGTAAAAAGTGTGGCCCGGCCGCCGACCGCAGCGAGGCTTGAGTCAGTATCAAGTGCCGCGATCTGATGCTCCAGTCGACCGGGTAGAGCGATGTCGTCGGCATCCAGACGGGCGATATATTGGCCGCGGCACTCTCGTCGCCCATGCTCAAGCGCCGCAACTAGTCCCTTTTTCGTCTGGTGCAGTATCCTCAGTTTTGGATGAGGCGAGAGTGCCTCAACTGCACCATCAACGCTACCGTCGTTGACCAGTACGACCTCATCCTCGCTGCCGCACTCAGCTAGCGCAGATGTCACGGCCTGGGCAAGCCAGCTGCCGCCATCACGTACGGGGATCAGCCATGAACAGCGCATCGAGCCCTCCCCGCCTGGATACGGTTTAAATCGTTCTCAATAGTTTTGATATCCCAATAACCCGTCGGCATCATCAAGGCCGTCGACCAATGTGCGCCCGACCAGGTTCGACAGCGTTTCAGTGGTACCGCCGCCGAGCGAACCATAACGTGCACAGCAGTATTGACGGGCCACCAGGAACTCCTCGACAAAACCATAGCCACCATGAATCTGTACGGCCTCGCTGGTGACTCGAAGGGACATCTGGTTGCAGGTCATTTTGGCCAGAGCTGCAAGTACCGGGTCTGGAAACGGGTCAGCACTGGCGCAGGCACGGTAAAGCAGACTCCGCGATGATTCAATATCCCGATACATCTCTGAAACCTTCCAGCGCATCCCCTGAAAATCGCCGATACGTTGTTCATAGGCTTCACGATTACGCATATACCGAATCGACTCTTCCAGTGCACCCTCTGCTAGACCCAGTGAAATACTCGCGTTCATACAACGTTGAATATTAAACGCCGAAATCAGGTCTTTAAAACCACCGGCGTCGATCAGCAGCTGATCGGCTGGTATTCGGCATTGGTCAAAAACCACTTCTGACAGATACTCCCCTCCGATCGTGTGGTAGGCACTGTTGATGGACATACCTGGCGTATCTCGTTGAACGTAGACACCGCCGATGCCGTCGATTCCCGGTGTATCACCAATGCGGGCGAATACGACGAACCCTTCGGCAACGTCGGCCCGGCTAATCAGTGTTTTGCTACCTGAAAGAATCAGTTCGTCCTGTTGGCGACTGACTTTGCTCCGCATCCGGCCCAAATCGGTGCCCGCATCGGGTTCAGTCATGCAGATCGAGAGTACGGCTGATCCTGCAGCGACCCGGGGGAGTATGTCCTGCTTGATATTCTCTGGTGCAAAGTGCGCGATCATGCGGGTTTGGGTTCCCACTTCACCCAGCGTCGCCATGGCAGTGACGTAGCAGACTTTGGCGATTTCTTCGAGAACCAGTGCAGCATCGAGTACCGATAATTCAAGTCCACCGTAGGCTTTTGGCACAGACATGCTGAGCACACCGATCTCGGCCAGGTCGTGCATGTTTTCCCAGGGAAATGTACCGTCCTGCCATTGCTGCCATCGATCTTTGAACCGTTGCTGTGCCAGTCGTCGCACGGACATCACCATGTCACGCTGGGTGTCGGTCAATCTGAATGTGAGGGTGTCTTCATCCATCCTATCGTTCCAGTTGAGAAGCGTATGTACACAAAAATTAGGTGGTCATTGCCTCGATCAGGCTTTCGATATTGTGATGCACTGCCGCTCCGGCACCCGCCAATGCGGCAGCTTTCGCAGGAAAGCTGCCATGATGGCCATGAACCAGGGCGCCGGCGTGCCCGAGTGTTTTGCCAGACGGTGCAGTAGCACCAGCGATCAGGCAATGGCAAGGTTTATCAAAGGCACGGTCGTTTAGCGCCGCAGCCAGTTCCTCCTCTTCAGCACCACCGATTTCGCCGACCACAACAACCGATTCAGTATTGGGGTCAGTTGTAAAGTAGTCTAGCAGTTCTGCAAACCGTGTCCCCTTGACCGGATCACCACCGACGCCGATCCAGCTACTTTGGCCGAGGCCCTCGCGTACCAGGCGGTAGCAGACCTCATAGGCCAGGGTGCCGCTTTTGGACATGACACCCACCGACCCGCGGGCTAAAGCGATCTCCGGCATGAAGCCCAGTTTAATTATCCCGGGCACCACGATGCCAGGTGTCGAAGGACCAACCCAGATGGCCCCGAGCTCCGTGGCTTTACGAAGAATGCGGGCACAATCATGTACCGGCACGCCCTCGGTCACAGTAACCAGCAATTTAATGCCCGCCGTCAGTGCTTCGCAGGCTGCATCGCCAACCCTGCTCGCTGGCACAAACTGAATCGCTGTCACAGCACCGGTGGCGTCGACAGCGCCGGCGCAGCTAGGGTAGATATCGACCTCGTCGTTGGGCCCAGTGGATCGACCGGGCGATACACCAGCCACAATCCGTGTGCCATGTTGCTTCATCACCGTGATGTGGTGTCTCGCGGTGCGGCCGGTCGCGCCCTGAACAATTACCGGCGTATCGGTACTGAGTAGATCGTTCAGAATCACGGCAAGGTCCGACCAACCCGTGTACGGGTATCGTCCAGGGCAGGCGAAAGATCCCGGTGTAAGGAGATTTGTAGCGAGGAAGCCCGCAGTAGAGCACTCGCCTCTTCCTGGTTGGGGCCGATAAGCCGGGCGATCACCGGTAGGTGAGGCCGGGACAGTCTGTCCATGGCCTGTATCAGTAGTCGGGCAAACACGCCGAGGTCGGTGATGCCGCCAAATACATTGATCAAAATAACTTTGGTATTTATTCCATCGCTGATCCAGGTAAGCACATCAATCAGGCGCTGTGGATCATCGCGCAGGCCCCCGGTACGGATATCACAAAAGTTGTACGGCGACAGGCCGCGATCGTGGAGCTCATCACACAACATCATGCTGAGTCCGGCGCCGGTTGTCAGCAGGCCGACAGTGCCCTGGGGGTCGGTCACAACAAAATCAAACCCGTGTTTGTGTTTGAGAACAGCTTCTGGATAATCGATTGCACGGTCTACAAGAAATTGCTCGAGGTGCGGTTGTCGAGTGAACGCATTGGCATCGAGAACGACCTTGGCATCACCCAGCAGACAACTTTGATCGGGCAATATGAATAACGGATTAATCTCAACCAGCAGTGCTTCAAGCCCAAGGAACGCATCAGTGAGACGTTCAAGGATTGTAGCCAGCGTCCGGTTATCAGCGTTAAGCGCGTTGAAGAGCGGTATGCCCGCCGTGACGATGTCAGCTGGATCAGGTCTAGCTGAGGCCCGATGCAATTCATTTCCTTTAGACACTGAGGATTCGATCTCCACCCCGCCGGCTGGCGAGACCAGAATATCCGCAAGACCTGTAATTGGATTGAGTGAGAGGCTGAGATAGCACTCACGCGTGGCATTGACCTTCGATTCGATTCGGCAGCCCTGGACTGGCACACCATTGATAAGCTGTGAACAGAGTTCTTGAACGATACTTTCAAGTTGAGCTCGATCTTCACAGGGGCGGATGCCGCCCGCTTTTCCACGCCCGCCAGTCGCAGCCTGCGCTTTGACGATCCAGGGGCCGTCCGGCAGCCTGTTGTCGGAAACCTCATCCCCTGCTTTAACCCAAATGCCGGGGGGAATTGGCAGTCCGTACCGACCCAGCAGTGTCTTGGCGTCGTGTTCTAGTAGTAACATACGGTGGTCGCGAGATCAGCGATGAATTTCAGTATTATGGGTGAGATGGCCGAAATCTGTCGCCGGGACTCAAATCGGACTACTGTACTGAATTGACCAACTAGAGCGTTCTGTTAACCGGATACGGGATTGAAAGGAGTAAGCCGATGCCAAAACTAAATGGTGCGCAAGCGATAGTTGAAGGACTACTCGCACACGGTGTAGATACGGTGTTTGGTATTCCTGGTATCCAACTCGATCCTTTGTTTGATGCACTTCATGGATGCCGGGACAGGATTCGGACCGTGCATACCCGTCATGAACAGGGGGCCGCTTTCATGGCCATGGGTTATGCCCAGGCGACGGGACGACCCGGCGTGTTCACAGCCGTTCCCGGCCCGGGTATGCTCAATGCGATGGCGGCTGTGTCGACTGCTGTTGCAGCGGGCCAGCCGGTGCTGTGTATTACCGGTCAGATTCCGTC
>Ga0208765_1000377_pt1 | contig 29423 bp, 18 predicted proteins | sample ETNtaG_2_FD_185783 | JGI IMG/M metagenome (GOLD analysis project Ga0208765, IMG submission 185783) | Marine microbial and viral communities from oxygen minimum zone, Eastern Pacific Ocean - ETNP201406SV203 (SPAdes) (version 2) | ecosystem: Environmental > Aquatic > Marine > Oceanic ...
GGCAGATTTCCTGTGAATACACCATCTGCGACCGATCTCATTAATGTAGCCTGCGGTGCAGATAATGCTGATGATCCGATTGTGTATGCTGTGTGTAAAATATCCAATACTAATCCTAGAACAAGCGCTGCACTTACCGTACCAATCACCTGCATAATTTGCTGTTTCCATGGTGTAGCACCAATTATATGGCCAGTTTTCAGATCCTGCAAATTATCGCCGCCGATGGCTGCTGCACAGCATACGATCGCACCTACCATGATGGCACCGGCTGGACCAACTTCTGAATTGGTCCCCAGAAGGACAAGCAATAACAGAGAAGTAAATAGTATAGTCGCTATAGTAACCCCTGAAATAGGGTTATTAGATGATCCAACAACACCAGCCATATAGGCAGCAACTGCCGAGAATAAAAAACCGAAAATTATCATCACAATAGTGATTAAGATTGCGATGGATACTGATTGGATAATCTCCAAATATAATAGAAAAACTGGGATGAGCATAATCAGGAAAACCAGTCCCACATAATTAATAGGAATATCCCTATCCTCAGTTGGTATATCGACGCCGCTGTTCCTTTGTTTCAGCGCTTCTAAACTGGTCCTAATTCCAATAATGAGCGGATCAAATAATTTTATAAGTGACCAGATTCCTCCAATAACCATGGATCCAACGCCCATATATCTTATCTTTGAATTCCAGATATTGTAGGCTGCATCTAAGGGTTCTCCTTCAAAACCATTTATAGCTGAATAAATTGGAATCGCAATTCCCCAGGAAATTAGACCACCAGCCAAGACAAGGATTCCAATATTGCGACCAACGATTAACCCGACTGAAAGCAAGGCAGGCGATAGATTTGTACCCAACCCAAAGATTGATTTTCCAACACTTGTTGCGCCTTCTAAAACAATATTCCACATGGAAAAACCTTGTTCTGCTACTTTCATTAATCCACCGGCTAGGCTTGACATAATAATTATCTTTAACCCACTTGCTGCTTCATCATCAGTGCCAGTTCTTGCTTGTTCACCAGCTTTAAGAACTTCTGCAGTTGCTATCCCTTCAGGGTACTGAAGTTTGGCGACCAAGATAAAGGCTCTTCGCAGTGGTATAGTGAATATGACACCTATGAGTCCACCAACAGTAGCAATTTTTGCAACTTCGAGGTAATTAAATTCCTGCCAATAACCAAGTAAAACTAACGCTGGTATAGTAAATATGACACCAGCTGCCAGTGATTCACCAGCAGATGCTGCAGTCTGTACTAAATTATTTTCTAATATATTTGATTGCTTAAAAAGGGCAAGAACACCCATAGATATAACGGCGGCTGGAATCGAAGCTGAAATTGTCATACCAGCAAATAAACCAAGATATGCCATAGCGCCAGACATTAGCATGGATAACAGTATCCCAAGAATTATTGCTTTGAAGGTGATTTCATTTTTCATATTAGACCTTTTTACTAAAGGCTGAGAAAATAGGTACATATATTTAGCTGAACAAGAGCTCTAATATCGATTGGTCTTTCGCTAACTAGAGTTTGTAATGTAAATTACAGCCAAACAAGGGGTGCTGTTCTGAACAAGACCGAACCGCTGAGAATAAACCCTTTGAACCTGATCTGGATAATGCCAGCGTAGGAAATGAATTACATAACTAAACTCTGTATTCCCCTTTATTTTATATCCATAATTAATGCCCAGATTTCTGGAATTGTACTAGATGCTTATTCAGCACAACCAATTGAAGGTGTGAACATTACTTCGGACGATCTTGGGACATCGACAAATTCGGATGGTGAATTCCAGTTGGATGTGGATGAGCGATCAATAGTTCAATTCTCTCATATTGGTTATTCTACAATAGAATTAGCCGCAATAAACGAAATGGTTGTAATACTTAAGGAAAAAGTAATTGATACAAAAGAGATAATCGTTCATGCGGGTCTAACGGATGAAACACTGCAACGGATAGCTTCCAGTGTAACTGTGTTTACCAAACGAGATATCACAGAAAATGGAGGAGAACACTTTCAATTTTTAACAGATTACATCCCTAATTTTAACTGGACAGGCGGTACCAGTCGTCCGCGATATTTCCAAATACGTGGTGTAGGCGAACGTAGCCATTATTTCGGTGAAGGCCCACCCAATTTTTCTGTGGGATTTGTACTGGATGACATTGATCTCAGTGGACTTGGTATGGCTGGAATGCTGCACGATATTGAACAGGTTGAAGTATTTAAAGGTCCCCAGTCTTCTGTGTATGGTCCCAATGCCATGGCGGGGTTGATTATGCTGCGATCTACGGTACCCCAGGACAATTTTGAATCTGACCTGACAGTAACCTATGGGTCAGATAATCACTACAGACTTGGCCTTGTTGGGAATATAAAAATTATTAGGGGTTTGAGCCTTCGAGTGACTGGTTTGAAAAATTATTCCGATGGCTTTCGGGAAAATATATCCAAAAATACCACTAATTCGAACAAACGGGATGAATTGTTGTTACGGACAAAATTGAAATATCAACCTAATGAAAAATTAGTACTTGTTGGAACCGTCATGATTGCGAATCTTGATAACGGTTATGATGCTTGGGCACCTGACAACAATCAGAATTTTACGACCTATACAAATGATCAAGGCGAGGACAGCCAGAAATCAAAGGCTTTTTCCCTGCGAGCTAATCTGGCTTTATCAGATCGAGTGACTCTCACAAGCATTACCTCCTTTTCTGAAACTGATCTTACCCACAGTTATGATGGTGACTGGGCGGACGATGCTTACTGGTATGATAACCATAATTTTGATCCTGAAGTGGAAGGCTGGTCTTATGAATTTTTCGATAGTAATTCAAAGAACAGGACATCACTCATGCAGGAGCTAAGGGCTTCCATTGGTTCTTTTATCATTGGCGGGTACTACAAAAATCTCGAAGAACAGGATAACGCTTCTGGCTACCTTTTTGGCGGGGGGGCAACAGAGGGTTCAGGTGTTTATGATTTTAATGTGCTGGCAGGATACGCGCAGTATGCTTATCATTTTTCTTCGGTATTAAGATTGATTGGAAATTTTCGTTATGAAACCAATGAAATAATTTATAATGGTACTTATCTGGGGTATGCTGCTGCTTTACCGCTTGTTGAATTTGGTTTAGAGCACGGCATGTCGGGATTTAAGGGGGCACTCCAGTATCAGGATGATCAATTCACAAGTTATTACCTTTCATTTGCACAAGGATATAAATCTGGTGGCGTAAACCAGCAGCCGTTCCTAGCGGAAAAAAACAGACCTTTTAAACCAGAATATATTCAAAATATGGAGCTGGGTTTCAAAAGAATGATGGATAATTACAGCGATCGACTGACAGTATTCATCGGTAATAGAAGAGATCAACAAGTGTCTGTTTCCAGTCAGCAAGTATCGGGAGATCCCAACAGTTTTTATTATTTTACATCAAATGCAGGCTCAGGACGACTTGGGGGTCTGGAGTGGGATCATGATCATGTAATAACATCAAATATTCGTTTTACTTCATCACTAGGATACCTGGATACCAAGGTAGAAGAATTTTCATACCAAATGGATTCTACAACTATTGGGATTGGTGGAAACAGAGCAGCAGCTATGGCCCCAAAATTAACCGGATCGTTTGGATTCGATTGGCGGGACAAATCCGGATTGTTTGCGCGGACAGACTTGACTTATAAGGATAATTATTATTTTTCAGATAGTCACAACCAAATTTCCAATTCCTATTTTCAAATAAATTTATCGTTTGGTAAAACTATTGATGCAGCCACTATCACATTTTGGGCTAGAAATATTTTTGATAAAAGATATGCAATTCGGGGCTTTTATTTTGGGTTAATTCCACCAGACTATCCAGATAGACTGTGGCTTAGTTATGGTGACCCCAGGCAAATCGGTTTAACATTCGATTATAAATTATAAGATTTTATTGCAATAAATCGGTTGCTACTAAATTAGGACCGCAGTCAAATATTTGGTTGAAAGAAACTGTCAACCAGAAAATAATTAATCTACTTGTGGATCAATATTGCGCCGGGACTTTTTTTTCTCACTTTGCAAGCGCTTGTTACGCAGCCTTTTTTCTACGCTGGCTTGACTAGGGCGAGTAGGCGTCCGATGTTTGGGCGTTTTGGCTGCCTGTTGCAAAAGGGATATTAATTTATCAAGTGCGACCCGTCGATTTTGACTCTGTGAACGGTGCTCGCGAGATACGATGATCACATTACCATCTTCGGTTAGTTTTGAACCTGCAATGGCGCGTAAACGATTAAAAACTTTTGCAGAAATATTCCCAGAATTTTTAGCATTAAAACGTAGCTGGACAGCTGTAGAAACTTTGTTTACATGTTGGCCACCGGGGCCTGATGATCTGATAAACGATTCCTTTACCTCGGACTCATTAATATATATACTGTGTGTGATTTTTATCATACTATATACCTAAGCAAACTGTTAGCGCATATTACCATAGCGCCCTAATCAATTTCAACATACTCGTAGGATAAATTTGACAGTTGAGCTTGCTAAGTCGACATGGTAATTTCGGCATCCCATGGCAGCAAAGAAAACCACCCGAAAGAGAATGTTCCTAATTGATGGTTATGCCATGCTTTACAGGGCACATTTTGCCATGATTCGTAATCCATTGATAACCAGTTATGGATTGCCAACTAGTGCACTCTTTGGATTTTTAAATCAACTATTTAGATTACTCAAGAAAGAAAATCCAGATTATGTTGCTGCAATTTTTGACAGAAAAGAAAAAACTTTTCGCCACAAGAAATATCCTGACTATAAGGCAACACGGGACCCAATGCCTGAAGAGTTACAGGAACAATTGCCGCATTTATGGAAATTGATTGAAGCCATGCAGATACCATATCTATCCAAGGCAGGTTTTGAAGCTGATGACATTATTGGTACTTTGGTGAAGCATGGTCTGGAACGAGATCTAGATGTGTTCATTGTTAGTGGGGACAAGGATTTCATGCAACTCATCAATGCCAATGTATTTCTTTTTGCACCGGGCACACGGACCAAACCAGACAAAATTTATGACATAAAAGGTGTTGAGGATCGTTGGGGTGTGCCGCCAAAAAAAATTGTGGATCTATTTGGACTAATGGGTGATTCATCCGATAATATACCTGGCGTAGTTGGTGTGGGCCCAAAATCAGCGATGAAACTTATCCATGATTATGGCACCCTTGAAGAAGCGCTGGAAAACGCGGAAAGTGTTACGAATAAAAGAGTGCGGAACGGTCTACTGGAAGGAAAAGATAATGCTATTCTGAGCAAAGACTTGGTGAAAATAGTGACCGATGTACCACTGGACCGAGAAATCGAAGAATTAGTTAGACAGGATATGGACATTGAAACAATGGAATCATTGTTGACTGAATATGAATTTCACGCGCTCATTAACCAATTGCCTGGTTCTGTAGAAGAAAAGAAATCCACGAAAAATAAAACAGATAAAGATTATAAAATTATTACAACAGTAAAAAATCTAAAGAACTATTTCAATTCTGTTAAATCGAATAGTTTACTTGCCTTTGATATTGAGACAGATGCTCTGGATCCGATGCAGAATATAATCGTAGGATTCAGTTTTGCAACCCAAGCAAATAGCGGTATTTATGTACCGATATTCTACAAGGATAAACAAAAAAATCATTTTGGCGATGATGATCTGTCTACCGTAATCAAAATAATCCGCCCAATTATGGAGAACAAGGATATTCCAAAGACAGGGCAGAATGCGAAATTTGATATGCTGGTTCTCAAACGTCATGGGATTAAGGTGCAGGGACTGGTATGTGATACGATGATCGCTGCACACTTATTAAAGCCTGAAGCACGGTCTTATAAACTAGATAATTTAAGTATTGAATATTTGAATTACAGAATGGTGCCAATTGAGGACCTAATCGGAAAAGGGAAGAACCAAATCAGTATGATGGAAGTTGAACTTGACAAAGCGGGATTTTATGCAGCGGAAGATGCTGATATCGCTTGGAAACTAACGGAGATTTTTCAAAAACAACTACAGGATTCGGGGTTGGATCATTTTTTCAAACAGATAGAATTGCCTTTGCTAAGTGTATTAATGGATATGGAGTATCAGGGCACTTATGTTGAAAAGGAAATGCTTGAAAAAATGTCTCTTGAGTTAGGCAAGAAAATTGAAAACCTTTCTAAGGAAATTATAAAGGAAGCAGGAACAGAATTTAATATCAACTCTACGCAGCAGTTGGCCAATATACTATTTGATATATTGAATCTGCGTAAAGTGAAACAGCGGTCAACCGCAGAATCGGTACTGGAAGAACTGCGTAATGAACATCCACTGCCCGGTATGATTCTGAATTACCGGAAACTAAATAAATTGAAGAATACATATTTAGATAGTTTACCTCCTTTGGTTAACACTGATACTGGCCGTATTCACACCACATTTGGCCAGACCATTGCCTCTACAGGACGATTATCAAGCAGTAATCCCAATTTTCAGAATATACCAATTCGTACAGATGAGGGGCGGGAAATTCGTAAGTCATTTAAAGCGCAAAAGAAGGGCTGGTTAATATTTTCGGCTGATTACTCTCAAATAGAACTGCGCATCATGGCCCATTTGAGTCAGGATCCTGCACTAATAGAAGCATTTAATAAGAATGAGGATATTCATAACCGTACAGCCAGTGATGTTTTTGGTGTCGGCATCAAGGATCTCTTGCCGGAGATGCGTCGAACTGCAAAAATAGTGAATTTTGGTATTATGTATGGTGCCGGAGCATTTCGCTTAAGCCAAGAGTTGGGGATTCCACGACCAGAAGCTCAAGTGATAATTGATACCTATTTTGAAAGGTATGCCGGTATCCGCGAATACATGGATCGAACGATTAAACAGGCTGAGGATCAGAAATATGTTGAAACTGTATTGGGTCGCCGGCGCAATATTTGGAACATTGATAGCGAAAATCATATTCAAAGAGAAGCAGCCAAGAGAATGGCAATAAATATGCCTATCCAGGGTACTGCAGCAGAGATGATCAAACTTGCCATGCTGGACATTCATCGAACCTTGATAAATGATGGGTATAATGCACGCATGATCTTGCAAATTCACGATGAACTTTTGTTCGAAGTACCTGCGCAAGAAATTGATGCACTACAAGAGATGGTGTCAGATAAGATGGTTAATGCCATGCCCCTTACCGTACCGCTGGTGGTAGACTGCGGAAATGGTATAAGCTGGTTTGAGGCACATTAAATACAGGATGACAAACTGAATGTAATGGAAGCAAGTATAACATTAAAAAAGGTGGGGAAGCTTGCTGGCGATAAAACAATCCTGGCTGGATTGTCATTTGGGATTGAGCGTGGATCACTGGTAGCGATTATCGGCGAAAATGATGCAGGAAAATCTACTTTATTGAAAGTGCTTGCCGGTACTGAGATACCTGATTATGGTAATGTTTTTATACATGGTATTGATTCTACTAAACGCAGAATAAATTCACAGTCTTATACAGGCTTTGTACCCTTCAATTCGGATTTGGATCCATTTTTGTCTCTTGAAGAGAATATTCGGTTTATTGGATCCATATATGGTGTTAAGGATAGTATCATTACCAGTCGGATTAAAAAATTTGCAACGGACTTAAATTTTATGGATTCGCTGCATAAACAAGCTAACATTACTTCGCCTGGTAATGCAAAAAAAGCTATGATTGTACGGGAGCTGATCCATGATCCTTCCATATTAATAATTGATGAACCAACCGCATTTATGGATGCACGATCCGGGCGGGCAACTTGGGATCTGCTGCGTAGACTAGCCGGTGAAAAGACAATAATTTACGTCAGCCAGTCTTTGCCGGAAGTTGAACAGGCTAATGACAGGATCTTGGTTATGCAGCAGGGTAAAATTATCCTTGATGGTACCCTTGACAGATTATTGGAGAGTACCTTGCGTTATCACCAGTTTGAAATTGAATTTGTCAATTTGACTGAACAATTATTTAACAAACTCGCTGCAGTCACCACAGTAGTAAATCCAACAAAGATAGGTAATACATTACATTTTTATGGACGTGAAAGAGCTGTGTTCTTTCAAGTATTACATGAAGCAGCAGGCGAATTAATGAAAGATTTATCGGTTAAAAAATTAAGTCTGCGAGATCTCATGGATTCTGAATTTGCTGGTAGGGGATTGGATTGATGCAGGCCTTCTTGTTGCGCCGCTGGTGGTTATTTCGCCGACGAATATTTTCAACCTTTACTTTTGTAGTTGTATTTCCTATCCTAATTCATTTGGCATTGACCGTAGGGGTTGGGAATATTATTATGGAAACAATCGCAAAATTTTCCTACCATAAATGGCTATATCCGGGATTGGTTTTGATTGTTAATACCGTCATGATCATACCAATTATTTACCGTGACTTTTTTGACTTGCGAGTCAATTCAAAAACCTTGATCACACTCTCACTAGCTCCCTTATCAAAAATACAGCTTGTTGGATTTTTGTTGCTTACGGCACTTTTCGAAGCCACAATATTTTCAATGGTTGCAATGACAATTTTTCTCTACCTCATGGATCTTTCTTTAAGTATGCTGGATTTACTATATATTATAGTAGCAATGAATCTTTTTGGACTCATTGTAAGCAATGGCTTGATTACACTTTCTTTGTTGACTGATAGGATTAACACTTTTTTTATTGTTACGTTTATTCTTTTCCTCTTCATTATTTTTAGCTCAGAACTATTGTTCGAATTTGAATTTTACCCACTTAGGATTAGTGCAGTGCTGAAAAATATGCCCACAAGTATGATATCAAATTGGTGCAGAGGGTTGATTTTCAATGGATATTTTAACTGGACATTATTTCTGACACCTTTAGGCATTGGATTGGTCTGGACCACTATTAATACAGTGCTTTTAAAAAGGACACTTCGACAGTGATTGCATATTTATCTGGAGCGATGGAATTTACCGTGGATGAGGGTTCTGGTTGGCGCTTAGATATGACCAATTGGTTATCGGCCAACTTAGGACATGATGTAATAGATCCCGTAGAAGAATCGAGGTTACTTATGCTGCAAGAAAATTCCTCTGACTACCGGACTTGGAAAGAATCCGATACTGAACGCTATCGGAAATTTGTACGTCAATTTGTGGAGCGAGACATTAAAGCGGTAACCAAGGAAGTGGATTATATTATCTGTCTGTGGAATGCAGATGTGTTTAAGGGTGCTGGTACGCATGGTGAGGTCACTTTGGCTTTTCAGCATAATATACCTGTTTATCTTGTGAATCAGATTCCTTTAACAGATCTGAGTAGCTGGATAATGGCTTGTTATTCGGAAATATTTAATAATTTTGAAGATTTGAAGGCATTTCTATTGGAAAAATTTGATTCCTGATCATGGTAGGTCCCAAAGCTTTCATTCACTTAGAAAACCTGTTGCACAACTATAATTTGATTAAGCAGCAGTTAAATGGGATACCAATTATGGCTGTAGTGAAAGCGAATGCCTATGGTCATGGTGCAGTACCTGTTGCCAAAGCCCTGCGATCCAAAGGTGTGAATCATTTTGCCGTTTTTACTTTTGAAGAAGCATTAGAGTTGAAGGCTGCTGGGATAGAAGAGGATATTCTTGTTTTTTGCAGGCCAACAAAGGACATGTTACCGGAAGCCGCTGCACGTAATATAGTGTTAAATCTCTCTGCGCTAGAAGATTTACCTTTATTTATTAAGACAGATCCCAGTCCAAAATTTCACTTGAAAGTGGATACGGGTATGTCGCGCCTTGGTATACCATATAATTCAGTGGTAGATATCCTGCAGCAGATTAAAAGTAATGAGCATCTTAATTGCGAGGGTATCTACAGTCATTATGCTACTGCAGATGAAGGTGAATTAAGTTATGCTGAACACCAGTTAGATCAATTTAATCAAGTATTGGCGGCGGCCAAAGAATTGGACTTAAAAATTAAACATATACACTTTTCAAATAGCGGAACAGTCTTAAACATGCCCCAGACTTCTTTTAATTTGGTACGGGTTGGTATGTTATTATATGGTGCTTTTCCCTCAGACGAGGTGCCTATGGATATGCCAATAAAACCTGTCATGGAATTCAAGGGACCTGTGGTTGCATTAAGAGAAGTATCTGCTGGTACAAAAGTTAGTTACGGTGGCGTTTGGGAAGCACCCCAGGATACAATTATTGGTGTTATTCAGACCGGGTTTGCTGATGGTTTTCCACGATCGTGGTATATGGATGGTTATGTAGGTCTTCGAGGAAAATATTACCCAATTGCAGGTCGTGTATGCATGGATCAATTTATGGTTGATTTTGGTAAGGCCAATGTTCGTGTAGGTGATGAAGTATTAATTTTTGGTCAGAATGACGCTGAGACTATCCGTATTGAAGATATTGCGCAGGCTATAGCTTCAACAAGCTATGTACTATTAACTGCTATTGGAGATAGGACAGAAAGGATATTTATTAACTGACCGGGATAAGAGAAAAAGGCTAACTAGCCTTATCTTTATCTGGGTTTCTAACCCAGGAACGCCTGTCCTGAAATGCTTTAATCTTCAGATCGGCCCAATCATTGATTATTTTTTTGATTTGGTCTCGTTGATCTGGCTTCTCTCCCAAGTTTTCATCAAGAACGTTGAGTAAATCTTCGCGCCGCTGTTGAACTTGGCCATAGGTCATCACATCTTCTTGAGCATAATCTTCTTTTTGCTGACGAACCTGATCTTTCCTATCGTCTGCTTCTGAAGCCTGTTCCTTTCTGCTTGAAAAGACTGCCAGAGCCAGGACAACGAGCACAATAATTAGAAATAATATTTCCATAATTTATACCCTCAAAAACCAGAGCCTAGTGGATTAATACCAAGAATACCAACCCAGTAGACAGCTACCATTATTGCCAGCACGATCAGTGCTGCCGGCCAGCCGACAGTGGCCATACGAATAAAATCCTTTGATTCGAGTTGTCCACTTGCGTAGACAATAGAACTGGCCGGTGTTCCAATTACAAGCCAGTAAGCCATTGATGTAGCGATGGCTAATCCAACTCCTACTAGTATTGGATTTGTATTTGCAGTTATTGCCATATCCAAAACCACTGGACCAATAACAGCGACTGTAGCACCAGCACTCATCAAATTGGTTAAAATAGCACCAATGACACCAACTAATATAACGAGTCCAACACCTGAATCTAGACCAAGTGGCGCTACAAGGTTCATAATTTGATCAGCGAACCAACTAGAAGCGCCGGTGGCTTTAAATACACTTCCTAAACTTATACAGCCAGCATATAGTACAATAACACCCCAACTAACTTTATCTTCATAGTCTTTCCATGATGTCAGACCCAGCAGCATGTAAACCACAGCACCAGATATCGCAACGCCACCAAGTCCCAATGAAAACCCTAGTATATCTCTTGTAACTGATTTATCAACAATCCACAATACCACAACTGCAAGCATTATAAGCGCTACCAGTTTTTGCTTACCAGTCATGGCGCCATGTTTTTCGAGATCTTTTTTAATAAGCCCAACAGCTTCGCTTAAATCACTTACTTCGGGCTTAAATAATAGAGGTAGGATAAATGCCATTACAACAGACATACAAGCTGTATAGAATATTCCCATTGAAATCCATTGCATAAAAGATACTTCAATTCCATAATCTGCCAGGAAACCGATCATTAGAGCATTTCTAGCGCCACCTGTGGGACTCATTGGGCCACCAATCATACACCCCACTGCAATAGTAACCATAAGTAATGTGCCTAATCTAGGTGCAGGGGTAGACTTGTTCGTAAGTGTATATAACGCCATAGCAATTGGAACGTACATTGCAGCCACAGCATGTTCGCCTACAAATGCTGTGGGAATTGCAGTCCCTAGTAAAATTCCAATAACTATCATACGTGTTTTTGTACCAGCCAAATTAATCACCAGCATACCCACTCGTTTATCCAGACCATATTTTACTAGGGTTGCCCCAAGGGCAAGGGAGCCAGCGATAAACCATACCGCATCATGGGCGTATGTTCCGACAATATTCCTCGAATCGGTGATACCGAAAAATAACTGTACTAGGCCAATTAATAGTGCTACTGCCGGCATGGGTACTGCTTCAGTCGCAAAGAAGACAACACATGTAGATAATAGTGCAATAATTATCTTGATATGCGTTGCTTTCATAGCGACATCTACGCCAGTTTGGCCCTTGAAGAGTTCTTCTGCTTTCAAGACCATAGAGTCCGGCATAGGCATAATGAAAGCTATGAGCGCAAACAAGGCCAGACCAATACCCAGCCATTTGAAATCTGTAGTTTTGGCGAAACCGCCGCTGTTGGACTGTTCGTTGTCTTTTTCAGCCATTAGTACAGAGAAAATGAGCTACTCTGATAAAAAAGGCAAGAAAAAACGACATTCAATCAAATAATTGCTGGTTTGTATATTCCAACATCTTTTTGCTCAACTGCATTCATTTGATGAATTTGAAACGCCTTTTTCATATACTATTTTTTCTAGGAGTATTTCTGCATATTTCCAGTGCACAGTCTGGGACAGAATTGTCGCTTGGCATTGATGAATTTCTTTCAAAACCAAGGCCTGAATACCGGGGCAAAAAATTAGGTTTATGCACCAACATTGGTGGGGTAAACCATTCTGGTGAGGGGTATATTCAACTTCTTGAACAGGAATTTGGATTAGATCTGCTCTTAACCTTGGATGACTGGAATGATGCAACATCCTTCTCAGATAATCGTTCTAGCGCTGTAGATAAAGTACCTTCACTCGATCAAATAAATATTTCTGGCACACTGCCAGTTCAAATCGCAGAGCTGATTGAAGATCTTGATGCTTTATTTGTGGATCTGCAAGGTATTGGTATACGATACCAATCCTGTACGGTAATCTTACAGCATTTATTACATGCGGGAGGGATAGCCGGTACTTTAATTATAATTCTTGACCGTCCTAACCCACTGGGCGGTGAAATGGTCTCAGGAAATATACCTCAAGAAAGTCTTGAGTATCCCACAAGTTCCATTCCAATTCCTTATCGGCATGGTATGACTATTGGAGAATTGGCACGTTTATTGAATACGGAAAATGACTATGGTGCAGAATTAATGATTATTCCAATGGACAATTGGCAGGGACAACCATGGTCTGAGATTGGGCTGGACTGGGTGCCAATTTCACCTGGCATTTCTACAGTGAATGATCTTGAACGGTTCACTATCACCAGTATATTGGGTGCAGATGGAATCCTTGAGAATGGTGTTAGTACGGATCGACCATATGAAATTCTTGTCCACCCTAAGATAATTAGCGGATCGGATATTGTGTTTGCTCTGGGGGAATTGGATCTTCCTGGTGTACATATTCTACCAGCAGTATCTGCACCAAATACAGGTCCATTTGCTGGTCAAATTTGTAATGGTATATCGATTACTATCACAGATGTAAATGTACTTGAACCGTGGACGATAGCCATCACAATAGCAGAAAAAATAAAAACCATTTACCCGGATATTGAGTTTACACAATCAGAAAATGCTCTAACCCTGTTTGATAAAGCTGTGGGAAGTATGGAAGTACGAAAAAGTATTGCAACTATGGATTGGAGCAGATTATCGCTGTATAAGGCTACCCAGGGAGAACAAGTGTTAAAGTTCAAGGAAGTGCGACAGCGCTATTTGATTTATCCGCGACGAAATAATTTCAGTTCATTGGACATGAAGGTATTATTTGGTTACATCGGGTTGATCGTTCTAATTGGTGTGATAGTTGGGAGAAAACAACGGGATGAAAAATCATATTTTCTTGGTAATGGACAAATTTCTTGGATAATGATCTCTTTCAGTGTAGTTGCTACTGAGACTTCTGTTCTCACATTTCTTAGTATACCTGGTGTAGCCTATCTTACCAACTTTGGTTTTTTGCAAGTGGCTATAGGCTACATAATTGGGCGTATTGTCGTGGCTTGGCTATTTCTACCGCTCTATTATAAAGAAGGAATCCAATCCACATACGAGTTTATCGGCAATAAATGGGGCATAAGTTTCCAGCGCTTTGTATCTACTATTTTTCTATTGATGAGAATTCTTGCTGATGGAGTAAGATTGTTTATGACGGCCATACCTTTGACACTGATTACAGGTTGGTCTTTTGGTGCTTCTATAGCGATAATTGGTCTATTTACACTGATTTATACACTCATTGGTGGTATACGCTCCGTTGTTTACACCGATACTTTTCAATTTATTTTATATATTTTTGGTGCAATTTTGACGTTTAATGTTATTAATGAATTGATTCCTGGTGGGTTGGAAAATATAAAATCCATTTTAGAGGAGGCTGGTAAATTTTCTATTTTTCAAGGGTTTTCATCTTCATTAACTGATTTATTAACCAGGCCATATAATTTTATTGCAGCTGTGTTGGGCGGCTTTCTTTTATCCATGGCATCTCATGGTACGGATCATTTAATGGTGCAAAGGCTGTTGTCTGCGAGGTCAATAAGGGATGGCCAAAAAGCACTAGTTTTAAGTGGTTTTTTGGTATTTCTACAGTTTGCAATATTTTTATTCCTTGGTGCTACCATGTGGGTTCTTTACGACGGTTTACCATTAAAGCCAAACCTGGTGTTCCCATGGTTTATTTTAACGCATTTACCACCAGGCTTTACAGGATTTCTCGTTGCGGGAATTTTTGCAGCTGCTATGTCAACATTAAGTTCATCAATTAATTCACTGGCTTCTGCCACCGTAGTGGACTGGATAAAGCCAATTAACCCCACTGCTGGTTTGATGACAGCGCGATGGGTATCTATTTTCTGGGCCATAGTTTTGATTGGTGGTGCAATGCTTTTCACATCATCGGAAAGTCCCTTGGTAGAAGTTGGTTTAAGTATTGCCTCAGTGATTTATGGCGCAATTCTTGGATTTTTTATTTTACGGTTGACTAACTGGCATGTGTCGAATAAATCGGTTTTCTGGGGATTTTCTATCTCAATCATCCTGATGATTTACTTATGGAAAGCTACACCATTGGCATGGACCTGGTATGTATTTTTTGGTACCATTATCATGCTCACAATCAGCGTTTTACTACCACAATTGCAAAATCGAGTTAAACTAATAGCCAATGCACAATCCAAATAAATTTATCATTACACTTTTTCTGGTAGGGTTCATAACTGCCCAGGATTACAGACATACAAAAATACAGGCGATACCTGATCTATCATTCATGAAGATTGTTTATACAGGGCTGGATGTTTTGGAGCAGATGGATTTTTCGCAATTAAAAGGTAAGACAATATCGATACTTTGTAACCAAGCATCTGTTAACCGGAATGGTCAGCATCTGTTAACTTTACTCCGAGAAACCGAAGATGTTCATGTGCTGGCGATTTTTCTGCCCCAATACGGTTTATTTGCCAGTGAAGATCCAAAACTGAAAATGATGGGGAATAAGTCAATTGATCCCATATTTGGAGCTCGGGTGATCGATTTGTTTGACCGTGTTTTGTATCCTCCGGAATGGAGTATGCGTGATGCGGATCTTATTTTAATCGATATGCAGGACACCGGTGTACGCTATACTACCTTCATGGCTACGGTGTCAAAAGTGCTGGAATCAGCAGCAAAGTATCGTAAGCCAGTTTTATTGCTCGATCGTCCAAATCCATTACGGGGAGACGTAATGGATGGACCGGTGGTACGTACAGCATACCAGTCATTAGAAGGTTACCATTTGGTGCCCATCCGGCATGGTCTCACGATTGGTGAATATGCATTGATGGTGAACGAAATGGGATGGTTGAAAGACTTAGCACGTGCAGATCTAACTATTATTCCCTTATCAAATTGGCAGCGGACGATGTGGCTAGATGATACTGGAATACCTGTACCATCAATGTTACCTGATGTGCAGGATGTGGAATCATTACTGGCTTATATGGGTATGTATTTATTTAAGGGTACAAATCTGAACATTGGTCATGGAACAAACCAGCCTTTCTTCCGCATTGGTGCGCCATGGATATCAGGGAGTATACTGTGGAAAAAAGTTCAAGACCTAGATTTGCCTGGAGTGCGCTTTCACCAAATACGCTATAAACCGCAAGCGATTTATGATGCCGAACGAGGTCCTTATTACTCTGGACAAATGTGCAGTGGTCTGTTAATGGAGGTGACCAATCGCAATGATTTTGATCCGCTTGCCACGTCTACTGCATTAATGATTATGACCTATAATCTTTATGAAAAGAATTTTGAATGGTTAGCTGGTGGTTATGTAGACAAACTATTTGGGTATGATCTATTACGGATATTTTCTGCACAGGGAAAACCATCAGATTACCTACCACCGCTTTGGTTGCATGATGTACTTCGTTTTAGTGAATTCCGGCAGCGTTTTCTACTATATGAATAAATCGTTCTGGGTCATTATTCTATTTTCATCTTTCTTGTATGGACAAACATTCTTCACTGTCCCAAGAAGTGTCTGGCGTTTTTCCATAACAAATAATGTAGGCAGCGGTAACTGGATCGGTGCGGGCGGACTGTTTGATATGGGAATCCAGGATAATGAATTTAAGGCCAATGATTCCACAGTAGCTGCTCTAGTAGATCTAAATAGTAATATTAGCTTTAAGCGCCGCGATATTAAGATCGAATTTGGATTGTCACCCCGTGTGACTTTTAGTTTACACGTACCATCTTATAATTCACTTAGCGAAAAAATTGATTGGGATTATAATGAAACAGACGATTCGCTGACGACCAACCTGGAATCATTGTTAAAATTTTATTATCCTGCAAAGAAATCTAGTTCCGGCTTAGGAGATGCTACGTTAGGTATGAATATTTTATTATATGGTTTTCCATCGTGGACCGGCAATGAACCTTTGTCAGTTTATGCTGGTGTCAGACTACGATTGCCAAGTGCCAAAAGGTTAGGGCCATATCGTGCAGGTGTAAAAGATACAACAGGAAGACCCAGCCAGTTTAATGAATTGCCAATCGGAAATGGACTTACACGTTATTCATTATCATTATTTGGTGAATTCTTCAAATATTTTAATGAAAGATTGGTGAATATCACATGGCAGATTGAACGGGCCAAGTACAGTAGGGAAGTGGTCAATACACCCGTGTCATTTTTGTGGGGTGCAGAAACAAATCCTGATTCAATTATAGCAATGATCGGAAAAACTTATTTGCGTCAATTAGGTGATGAATTATTATTATCAGCGACGGGTAAGCTGGAATTATGGCCTGATAAGGTTTCAATTACCGGCGGGATCAATAGCATAAGAGCTCAAAAAGATTTTGTCTATTCCAATAACCCGAGCTGGGATAGTTGGATGGTGAGTCGCCAGCTTCCTAGCGGGAAAACAGTACATGACACCCGTAAAACACAAATTCGACAGTATGTATTGGTCACATTACACAATGTGCATCCCACAAAGAGTATTGGACCAGTGCAATTTGATATAGAATTCGGTGCTTCGTTCCCATATTTTACACGGCATACGTACAGTTTTGCCAGCGTTTGGCTAGGTATGCAGGCCTATTTCCAGGCATGGTAGATTTATTATATGAATATTTCATACCTTTAACGCATTCATGAAAGATAATAAACGGGCTGTTTGGAGTTGGGCATTTTATGATTGGGCCAACAGTGCCTATTCAACAACCGTTATGGCTGGATTTTTTCCACTGTTCTTCAAGGAATACTGGGCGGATCCACACAATCCCAGTCAAAGCACATTCTATCTTGGCATGGCCAATTCAATCGCTTCAATTGTGGTGGCTGCACTGGCACCACTTCTGGGGTCAGTTGCCGATCAGGGTTCCATAAAGAAAAAATTTCTGACATTTTTTGCCTTTTTGGGTGTGATCATGACCGGCGGATTATGGATGGTGGCACAGGGAAACTGGCAGATGGCAGTGTTATTTTACGTTATAGCAACTATTGGATTTGCTAGTGGAAATGTTTTCTATGATGCACTGCTTCCTAGTCTGGCATCGGAAGAAAGGGTTGATGCAGTGTCATCGCTGGGGTTTGGCCTTGGTTATCTGGGTGGTGGGTTACTCTTCCTTGTAAATGTCTTTATGTATCTCAAACCAGAAATATTTGGTATTCCCGATGGTGCAACGGCAATTAAACTATCCTTTTTGAGCGTTGCGGTTTGGTGGGCAGTATTTACTATTCCGTTAATTTTATTTGTACCAGAACCGAAAAATTATGAGACGATTGAATTTAATAATGCAATTCGGATGGGGTGGGTACAGTTAGTTCAAACCTTCAAGGAAATCCGCAACATGAAAGTTGTGGGTACATTCTTGTTGGCCTACTGGTTTTATATTGATGGCGTTGATACGATAATAAAAATGGCTGTTGATTATGGTATGTCATTGAATTTCCCTGGAGAGAGTTTGATAATTGCACTGTTGATAGTGCAGTTTGTTGCTTTTCCAGCTGCTTTGATCTATGGCTGGTTGGCTTCTAAGATTGGTGCCAAAACGGGGATTATGGTAGGCATCACAGCCTACTCCTTCATTACGCTTCTTGGTTATTTCATGACCGAAGCATGGCATTTTTATGTTCTGGCAATACTAATTGGACTTTTTATGGGAGGCATTCAGGCCTTAAGCCGCAGTCTATATACACGCATTATTCCACCAGATAAATCTGCAGAGTTTTTTGGTTTTTATAATATGTTAGGCAAGTTTGCTGCAATCATTGGGCCGGCGCTTATGGGAATAATTGCATTAGTAACTGGTAGTGCACGGTTAAGTATCTTATCAATTTTGTTGTTATTTATTTTGGGTGCTTTTTTCTTAAACAAAGTTGATATAAAGGAAGGTAAGCGCCTTGCAGCCAAGGGACTGTAAAAGTATTATTCAGCACACCTGGTTTAATTGGAAAAAAAATGTTGCCTAGAAGTAAAAAAAATAGATAATATAGATCATAGCCTCGCTGGTGTGGCGTGCTCTTCAGAGAAAAAAATTTTCTCGAGGGTTTATTAGCGAGGCTATACCTTTATATGATAGAAAATAATATATTACACTTAAAGTAAAATATGAAGTATAAAGCCAAGTACAGTCAATTAGTCATGCCGGATGATGCAAATAACGTAGGCACGTTATTTGGCGGTCAAATGATTTCCTGGATGGATCTGGCTGCATCCAAAGTTGCATACCGATTTTTAAAAGGAACAGGGGCCAGTGGCGCTCTCACCCGGGCCATTGATCAGGTTGAATTCAAAGAACCTGTCTATCCAGGAGAATGGGTGAATTTCGAAGGCCATATATCTACTGCAGGCACCACATCATTTCAGATCATCATTGATGCTTATGCGGAAGGATCGCAAAACAAGAAAAGACTGGCCTGCACAGCAATTATTACCATGGTGGCAGTAAAAAAAGAAGATGATGGGACATATAGTAAATGTCCCCATGGCCGCACCTTATGATATACTATGCCTTGAATAATATATCCGTAATGTAATAAATTGTAACACATATTTGTGAGAGCAGGTATGAAAAACATGCGGATTCCACATACTAGTTTTCTAGTTTTTTCGGCGATGTTCATCCTATCCGGTTGCGGTTATATGTTCGCGCCAAAGTATTCAGACCCAATTTATACACAGCGTGCCCCTTTAATATCTCTTAGGTATGAATACCAGGATATACGCATATATGCTCCCGTTCAACTTGTCAATACCCTCCCGGAAGCATATCAGGTATACATCTTTGACAAGGACAATGAAGTGGACGCACTATTTGCTGCTACGTATATGCCTGAAGAGAGGATTGAGGTTTATTTACCTCAGAATACCCTCTCTACTGATAAAAATAGTAATATTTTTGTTATTTCACCACAGGGTCGAGATATGCCCGAGATCAGAAAAAAATTCACTGGCATTCGCTATGGCGATATTACCTTGCCAATCACTCAAATTATTAAGACGCCAGCGATCGTCGAGGGCGTAGTATTTCGTCGCTACGACGACCGCATGCTGGGTGGCATTCAGCTGGTTGCCAAAGATTCCACTGGAAGAACTTTCTACACGAAATCTCGTCTAGATGGTGATTATCGGTTTGAATTACCAAACGAATATGGTTATCGGAATGATATTGTTGTTTCGGCCGGAGTTGGATCGTTATTTCCGGTAGTAACCAAAGATGCGCAATTCGATGGAAATTTCAATCTTGAATTGGATTTTCCATTAGGTCCCAGTAAAGAGTTCGTTGACCGGGGTAATCTATATATTGTAAAAAATAATCTCACCCATTTTAGGATAGCCTCTTCCAATGGTTCTTTTACGCCGTTTTTGCTTGGGAAAAATGATATAGTTGCCGTCACAAAGGTTGCGGGTAATAGACTATATGGCCTGGTAGAAATATTCTGGTCGGATGAAAATGCAGAAATGATATCGGGTTGGGTTCGAGAACAGGATGTGGTTTATGCTGGAAATTATTTTATGAGTCCTCAGGATGATCTGGAGTTAGCCAAACAATGAAACAGTTCCTGATTTTGCAGTTTTTAGTGGCCTCAGTAATGGCCCAGGTAACGCTGGATGTGAAAGTATTGCCCAAAGGCGCTACCGTTATCCTGGATGGTAAGGAAATTGGCTCGGCTCCTGTTAAGGGGTATTCAGTGAAGCCAGGGGTCCACGAGATTAGACTGGAGAAAAAGGGCTATGCTCCTGCGACACATGAGATTGCAGTCCAGGATGCGAAGCGACTCGTTGCAGATTTTATAATGAATCCTATGTACACGATAAAATTCCGAGCTAAGGAAAAGGGATTTACTTTTGAATTGAATGGAGAACATACCTGGCGTGATGAAAAGATCAAACTAAACCTGGAAGCTGGGGCACATCGATTGCGGGTGTATTACCTGGATGAATTATTTGATGACCAGGTCGTAGTTGCTGATCGAAATGCAGAATTTATTTACACGCGATATCAGCCAGAACCGGGTGGAAATTGATTTATAGATGTAAAATCATTATTCTTTGCTTAAGCCTTATCGGTCCAATATGGAGCGCTGATTATAAGGGCAAAATCGCCTTTATAGATCTGACAATGGATAGCGCCTCAGCTGAGCAATATGGTGAATTATTCACCTCAATGTCCTCTCAGCTTCAGGAAACTGCCCAGATGCGGGTTATTGACCCACAGGAAGCGCTGGAAGTAGTTAGTCAATACGTGGATCTTGAGGATCCTGAACGAGAGTTACCTGATCTGGATATAATAATTAGCATTGGCCAGGAACTGGGTGCGGACTATGTGATGTACGGTGGCACAAAAGTTGGTAAATATGGATCTATTCTGACCGGGAAAATACTTTCTGTAAAATCTGGGGGTACGATCAGTACGATCGAAATAAATATACTGGACGTGATAAATGCGCTGGCTGCAGAGTCCAACATCGCGTCCTGGGCCATAATTGGAGCCGATCCGCCCTTTCAGTTGATGGAAAACCGCCGCAATATTTTTCCCAAGCATCCTAGCAATATCAAGGAAGAAAAGACACCTCTGGGTGCGCTTTGGCGTTCAACGGTGGCACCTGGTTGGGGACAGTTCTACTCAAATAAGAGGGCTATGGGATATGCATTTCCAACAATCGAAGGATTTCTTTTTGGTTTGTTATTGTTCAATTTTTCTCAATATGCACTTGCGGTTGATAACCTGAATAAAACAGCGAAATTATATGATGCAGAAACGGATCCAGATAAAGTGTTAGAATTACGTCAGGAAGCTATTAATTACTATAATGCGCACAAGAGCTACAATAAAGCAATGATCAGCACCGGATATATGATTGGTACTGTATGGGCCATCAATGCCACCCATGCTTATTTCGCTGGCCCTAGGCCGCAAAAATATATTCATGGCCCGGAACCATATACTAGATAGGTAGCCGGTGCTTTTGGTGTATTTCAACCCGTTGTTATCGTTTCTATCAGCACTTTGAAGTGCCCAATAAAAAGCACAAAAACTGACTGTACAGAAAGCAAATTATTTTTTCCTTCTTTTTTCGTTACCATTAATCTGCGTTTACAATTATTAACCTGTGCGGAATATCACATGAAAAAGTAACTATTTTTCTTTTTAATTAACTCTGACATAAATTCAAAAAATTTTCAAGAGGAAACATAGGAAGGAGGACATTATGAAGGCGTTTCGTGTGGCGGCCATAACTGTCAGCCTGAGCTGGATTTGGTTTTCTTGCCAGTCCTATGAATTATCGCTCGATAATCCTATTGACGAAATCGCTCACGCAGATTCTGGTTATTTTTCGCCGGCATTAACAATGTTTCCGTTGATCCAGACGGTAGAAGTTGGCAATTCCATAACAATAGGATCATATATCGTTGACCATGATACCGCAATTACTTCATTGGCTGGAGTTCATATGCGTGTTACATATGATGGAGGTCTATTGAAACTGGATACAATTCTGCCAGGTGTTTTATTTACTAATAATGGGGCCAATACACCATTATTTACCCATAATACCAGCGGTGGGGATATGATCGATATCTTTGTCTGGTATCTGGGTGATGAAGGCGCTTTATCTTATGTTACAGAGACGGGGCATATCGCTGAAATCTATTTTACGGCCCGGAGCACTGGCGAAACAACGGTGGAATACGATAGTACACAGTGCGAATTGGTCACACCCTTGAATGAGAGTATATCTATTCGTGGAATCCGAAATGCTACTGTAACCATTCAATGAATTCATTGCGGAATATTGCTGCTACCTTCCTCATCCTTTCATTTAATACATTTGTCTTAAGTCAAGTAATCGATTCCCATGGCGGAGATTTTGTAGTAGTAAGTGGCACGACCACTTATGAGTCATTGCCATTCATAGAAACATTTTCAGGTGAGAATGCTTGTAGTCGTGAATTTTGTACTTGGGTAACAGCCGAGTGGAGTGGTTATAACAATGCAAGCGATGATTATAATTGTCTCGATGCCCCATGTACAACTACTGATACTTATGTATCATTTTTAACGCCACCAGATACTTTTAGCTTGGTCGGTGAATCAAGTGTAGATGTTTGGGATTATTCTATGAGTCCTGGGCATGATAGTTGGTCACAGACTCCAGTTGCACGTTTTTGGTTTTCCGATCCAATGGATTATAGTATATCCATGTATTCACCGTTAATTAATATTTCCAATTACTCTTCTATTTCGGTCACTTTTGATATGCATTTATATGCGTGGACAGGTACTCAGCAAGATGAATATTTACATATTGAATATTCCACCGGCTCAGGTTGGGAAACTGCAATGGTGCATTTGGCAGACGCGCCAACAGCAGTAGATATACCTTGGGGTCCCAATGGTTTTTTTGTGTATGATGTTCGTGAGCTTGATACGCTGCAGTTGCGGTTTCGTGCAAATGGCTATGATTCATATAATCTCTATGGTTGGTTTTTTGATAATGTGAAAGTAAAGGGTGCGCCAGTTTTGAGCACGGTGAACATTTACGGACCGGCGGGAAACCCAGGTGGCGCCAAGATTGGTGATGACGTTACAATTTCCATGATATCTAATACGGATTTGATTGCTCCACCAACAGTGGTCATGAATGGTGAATTTGTAACAACTATTGGCAGTGGTACAATTTTTAGCGCCATAAAAACAATAACTGCGACCGACTCGGAAGGACCGGTAATGTTTTCCATCGATTTTATGAGTGCGGACACCATCCCGGGGCAGACAGCACGATCAACTACAGATGATTCAAAAGTGATTATCGATAACTTTGGGCCAGGTGATTATATAACAAATGACAACACACCTGTTGGTGGTAATGTAGTTGACCCGGTTTGGAACAGTACTAATACATCCTTAAATGTTATGCTTACACTGCCAGAGGATAGCGCTGTAAGTGATTTCGATATTTTAAATGGGTGGAGCCTAGATTATACTAACCAGGAATCCAGTGTTACCTCTCTAGGTCCCAATGGTTTATCGCAAACTCATCATCAATTAGATGTATTCACTTTGGAGGTATGGGTGAATGTGCATTCTGCAGATACCTATGATGGTATGGTTGTATATGGCGAATCCGTAAACGCAAATGAATCAGGATATGGTTTCGTATTTTTTAATGGTTGGCGATTTTTTTTGGTCACAGATGAAATGAGTGAAAATGTCTGGGAATCCAACCCCGCTACTAGTCTTCAAAATAATGTCTGGAATCATTTGGCGGGTACCTATGATGGCTCAATGGTTAAAATGTATAAAAATGGTGTTATAGTGGATTCATTAGCAAGGTCGGGCGATGTTGATTATGACAATGTTGCCTACACGGAATTACTTATTGGAAAATTCAAGGATATTCAGGTTAGTGGTGGTTTTGAATATTTTGACGGCCAAGTCAGTGAAGTGCGTCTCTGGAATATTGTCCGCAGCCAGGAAGATATTTCCGGGTTTAGATCCTGGACTTTAAATGGAAATGAAGCAGGGTTGGTAGGCTATTGGAAAATGGCGGAAGGATCAGGTACCGTACTAGCTGACGAAACTGTTAATAATAGTAATGGTACTTGTTTAGCCACAGCCTGGATAAATAATGCTCCACCAACTTTAATCGATCCAGATCTTTTAGTGCCAGATTATAATCTCGAAGCGCTAGTTGGTGCAAAAGTTAAACTAAGAGCCAGTGTAGATGGGGGTGGTTACATTGACTTTGGGGAAGACAATATTGTCACCCTGAGTGACCTACCTCCCAATCAAATGACTGCAAATGCCTCTGCTGATTACCTGGAGAATATATCTGGTTTTTCCGAAGATACAACACTGACTTTTGGTACCAAATTGATTGACATTGCCGGCAATGAGACTATTGGAACGCCGTCAACGGATACACTGTTAGTAAAACAGAACCTAGACCCAGCCACGTCGGTTTCTATAACATCAGATAACGAATATACAGGATATGTTAAACCTGATAATACAGTGACACTTACATTCACTACCCCAGAGGAAATAGATGAACTGTCGGTAACGATTCAGGCCCATACCCCTGATCCAGATAATGTAACAAATGTTGGCAATATATATAGTGCTACAGTCGTATTTGACGATACTTATACTCCTGGTCCGGTAACCTTTGAAATAACCTATAAAGATCTATTTGGTAATCCTGATACAGTAACAGCGGTAACTGATGGTTCATCGTTGATTTACGATGATGTATTCCCAATCATAGATTTAGCTACAATCTATTCCAGTAACAGCTATAATACGGATTGGGCAAAAATTGGTGACACGGTCTTTGTGCGTATTGATGCCAATGAAAGACTTAGGTCTGGAGATAATTATATGGATGCAAAAATTTTTGAAAAGGATGTACAACCAGAGAATGTGATCTCCTCTAATAATGATTCTACATTTACGGCCTATTATATTATAAAAACTGAAGATCATCCCTGTGTAGATGATCATGATTCGTACACCAGTATTGAATTTGAATTTGTATTCATGGACTTAGCTGGTAATGTTGCAACAGAAACAACCCCTGACAATATCGAGGTCAAATGCGATACTACCGTGCCAGACGCTGATACTACTGGCACAGTGGTACCCACCGGTGGCACCGTAGCAAATCGCTTTTGGAACAGCACGAACACAGGCTTAAGCGTTACCATACCAATCGCTGGTGATCCAACCCTTGCTGATGGGATGGTTCAACCTTTCGTTAGGTTTAACAATGGATCAGAAAGATCGCTGGGTTCCCCAGAAGATGAAATTCCAAATATAGATATTGATTTCACAATTGACTTAACTGACACAATATTTGAAAGTACAGCAGGTTATGCACAAACTGTCTCCGCTGAATTCCATAGTAAGATCTGGGATGCTGCCCATAATATGACAGTTCTTGCCCCCAGTGCATCAATCTTAATAATTGATACGGTGGTACCCACATTGGAAGACAAGGAGATTTTTTCTACGAATGATGATGATACGCGGGCAATCCTGGGTGATACTGTTTATGTACAGTTTCGAGGACAATATGAAGGCATTGATACCGTAGTCGCAACAATAGGCGGGCAACCGATTGATGGATATGAGCATGTAAGCGATGAAACTTCCACTGTTTGGCGGAAAATGACCGGTGCCGAAACAGAGGGTATACTGCCTTTTAGTATTTCAGGGGGAGATACAGCACGAAATATGAGTCCAACTTATACGGAAGTTGATGATGAAAGTAGCGTGGATTTTAGTGCTGCCGGCCCCGAAATTTTATTTGCGTCCATTAAATCCAACAATGCCAATGGTGATACATTGGCCCGGCCTGGTGATGTAATCTCCATTGAAATCAGGACTGATATGCCAATACTATTGGATAGCGCTGCTGTTATTTTTGGTCAAATTGATACCACCCAGGAGTCACCAGGGAATAACCAGTATCTTTATTCAATTGAGGCCGATACCATTGATACAGTTAGGATTGTTCAATTTTCTATTGATCACACGGATTTGAATGGTAATGAATATGATAATATTAATAATAGTGATATTACGGATACTAGCTATGTCCGTTTTGACGGAACAGTGCCTCGTTTTGAAGAGGTAACTATTATCTCGACGGGCGCGGATCCGATCGTAGCAGACTCAGCCGATACCATTAATCTTACCTTCCGTATAGATGAAGCTGTTTCTGATTCGTCTGTAACAATACTAAATAATCCAGCGAATTCCATAACTCCATTGGGTAATAACACATTTCGGGCCAGCTATACGGTAACAGGATCGGAACAGGAAGGTGGGGTGGTATTTGATATTTCATTAACGGATTTGGCAGGTAATGGAGCCAGTATTGACAGCACTAGCGATAATTCATACGTTGTGTATGATCAGACACCACCTTCAAATTTTACAGTAGCGCAGGTTATTAGCGCAGGTGGTGATACGGTAATGCCAGGTTACTGGAATAGTACAAATGAGAGTGTACTGGTTACGGTACCCATTGAAAATACTGATAATTCTTTAATCAATGGTGCAGTACAGGTATTGGTCAGTTTTGATGGCAGTGATACACTGGAAATCGGAGATGCTAAAACAATAACTCGTATTGATACTCCAAAAGTCATTACCATTAGTGAGGATGACTTTGAGGATTCACAACACTTTGCCCATGGTACAACTGCCTTGTTTACAGCCCGTATCAATGATGTCGCAGGGTATTCCACTATCGGTACCGCCAGTAATGACCAACTGCAAATTGACCAAATGTTACCGTTTATTGATAGCATCTGGGTTGAATCTGATAATGATGATTCTTCCATGGCGACATATGAGGATATGGTGTACGTTAAGTTCCGTGCACAGGAAGGTCTAAGGATGCCTAATGTAATTATAGCAGAGGATACTGCCGAATATGATGATGAGGATAATCGTATATGGACGTTCGAAAAAGAGATGGATTCAAGCGATGCGCAGGGAATTATTGGTTTTTATTTTACACCCATGGACTCAGCAGGGAATTCTACTGCAGCGCCTTACACACAAACCTCAGATGGCTCATGGGTTATTTATGATTATTCTGCACCATATATTAACTATATTTATGAAGGCAGTCACACAGAAGATTTATATTATGTTGCTACTGCGGAGACTCTAAGGCTAGCAATAGATGGGAGTGATCTCGTCTCTGGCATATCAGAATTTCAATTTCAAATAGGGGATCTTCAAAACCCAGCCATTCCTATCAATTGGACCAGTTCAAATGGATTAGTTGATACATTGGTAGATGATTTATCACTATTTGCCGATCAAATATTTGAAAACAACAAACAATATTTCACTAGGGCCAAAGCGATCGATCGAGCAGGTAATGAATCGGAAGTGTTTTTCGATAGTACTGGGTTTCGGGTTGATTTGGATCCGCCAACCAAGGGGTTCATAAAGGATGGTTTTAGTAATGAGGATGAGTCTGATTTTACATTTGATTCAACTAGCCTTGATGTACATTGGTATGGTTTTAAAGATGATACAATTAGTCAAGGTGTGATTGGAAGTTATGAATTAAGTGTATTTTATGAAGATATAGGAAATACAATAGAGGTCTTGGATTGGTTTACTGTGGATACGCTGGCAGATTCTGCAACCATTACAGGATTAGCACTGCAAAGGAACACTGAATACTTCGTAAAAATCCGAGCGGTGGATATGGCTGGCCATAAATCAGATTCGGGACAAATACATGTTTGGGGTGTACCTGGACTTGTACGCACAGATGGAATACAATTTGATAATCAACCTGCTAAATTAGATACAATAATGCCCTCCATGACCAGTTACCTTGATGTATCATCCAAGGAAACGATAGAATTCAAGTTTAACAAGAAATTAGATTCTTATACGTTCAGCCTTGATAATATCGGTGCATATACGATTGACTACATCGATACTCTTATCAATGATGATAGTACAGTATCAATTACCTTGGACACCACACTTTTAACGGCTGATACGCTCTATTTCAATTTTGATACTGTGAAAAGTTTAAACCGTATGGTCATGACTGAGACAATTACCTTATACAGCACGTTATGGGGAGACCTGGACAGTAATCGTGTCCTGGATGTAGCTGATGTGGTGCGGTTTAACACTCTCTGGCCTAATGTTGACCTTGCCCCGATCGATTCAAATCGTGGGCATGAACCACCACACTACGCACCCAAATTGGATTCCGAAGCGAACTTGGAAGATCTGTATATATTTTCCCGAATGTGGAACTGGTACTACGAAACATATATTCCCACAATGCTAATGACCTCAGGAAATAACGTGGATGTATCAGCGACCTATGCAGGAGGACAGTTACGGATCCAATTACCTGAAAATACTTCCGCGGGACAAATAATCTTCACTGATCTGAATTATGGTATAATCAATGTATCCGGGTCAAGTTCCAGTGCGCAAAACTTCGTTCTTGTAAATGAGGACAGTGTAATTGGTGTCAAAGCCTATACTTTTGCCACTCTTGGCGGATCGCTGGACTCTGTATTTTCGATTAATATGACACTGCATACGGAAACGGATTACAATCAGGGGCTTCAGGTTCGTTTCTATGATCAGGAAGGCAAAGAAATATTGGCCGGGACAGCACTGCTAAAGATAATACCTGTGCCTGCGCGCTATGCCCTGGGGCAGAATTATCCTAATCCGTTCAATCCTACTACAACCATTCGTTTTGAATTGCCGGAAGATGCCCATACGCGAATTGCGATCTATGATCTGCTGGGTAGAGAAATAGTTCTATTG
>Ga0208765_1000378_pt1 | contig 29360 bp, 36 predicted proteins | sample ETNtaG_2_FD_185783 | JGI IMG/M metagenome (GOLD analysis project Ga0208765, IMG submission 185783) | Marine microbial and viral communities from oxygen minimum zone, Eastern Pacific Ocean - ETNP201406SV203 (SPAdes) (version 2) | ecosystem: Environmental > Aquatic > Marine > Oceanic ...
AGTCCTGATGGTTTCAGGGATTCAGCGTTCCTGACATATATATCGGCATTGCAGGGGAAAACTTGAAGGTTTTTCTCGATCATTTTTTCAAATGGGAACGGTATTCCTGATAGATCATCTCACCCAGTCCCATTCCACTGGATTGAGTGCTCAGACGTGCATACTGTTCATCCAGCATGCTTTGAAAAACTTTCTCGCCTTCTGACTTATTCACAAGTCCGGATTCAAAACTGGTAGAACGCATGGATTTCATCATCTGCTGCACCAGGAGCACTTCGAATTCATTCGCAGCCTCAAGCAGCTTCGCATCCTCCGTGTTCTTAGCAGGAGTTCTCTGTTCAAGACGTTCCAGACGTTGTTTGGAGAGCAGATCACTCAGATTGAGAGAATTGGGAGAAATGGGATTCATTGATTTAGCGAATGACGAGGTTGGCATGGAGTGCGCCTGCAGCCTTGACTGCTTTGAGGACTTCGATCAAATCTCGGCTTGAAGCCCCTATTTTATTGAAACCATCCACTATTTCCTTCAGATCGGCACCTCCTTTGAGGAGGAACACATCGGAACGTAAGGTGTTTGCATCTGCAGCAGCCTGGTTTTCGGCCCCTTCCTGAGCTTCAGGAGTTGGCAGTTTGACTTGCATGCTCAGTCCATTTTGGGAAATCGCAATTGGTGAAATACGAACACTGCCTCCCATGACCACGGTTCCGGAACGTTCATCGAGCACCACCTGTGCTGTTTTGTCAGGAGAGATTTCAAGATTTTCAATATAGGAAACAAGTTCAACGGTATTACCGAGATAACTGTCAGGAACAGATATTTCCACGGTTCCAGCATCCTTGGCACGTGCACTGCGGATTCCGAGGGTCTGATTGATCAGTTTGGCCAAACGGAAGGCGGTCGTGAAATCCGGTGATCGCAGGTTCATGTAGAGCCTGGCGCGGCTGTTCAGATTCAGGTTGATTTCACGTTCCACGATGGCTCCTCCAGGAATCGTTCCAACGGACGCAACCATTCTCTGACCAATGGGAAGGTTCACCAATTCTTCTGCAGGCAGAGCATCTGCCCGACTGACGCCTCTTGGAATTCCTGCGATTGGCCCCTGAGCCACTGCATAGACAAGCCGGTTTGGTCCCCGCATCGGGGTCATGATCAAAACACCGCCTCTGAGGGAGATCGAATCTCCAATCGTGGCTGCCGTCACATCCAGACGTTGTCCGGATTTTGCAAAAGGTGGAAGAGTGGCCGTCAGCCAGACTGCCGCCAGACTTCGCCCGGCAATGTCCGTGCTCTCGAGGCTGATGCCGATCCGCTCGAGGGCATTGATGACCGGTTTTCTTGAAAGCAGGCTTTCTGCAGAATCTCCGGTGCCATCGAGACCAACGACGATGCCGAAGCCGATCAACTGGTTGTCACGTGCACCCCGGAGTGATGCAATGTCTTTGACCCTCACCGCCCACAGGGTCGCAGGAAGCAGGCAGAGGAGGAACAGGACCTGTAGCCTGAAAATCATCTTCATTAAAGTCTTAGGATGACGCAGTTTTATGTGCATTCGTCTAAACAATTTATACAGTTCTAACATAACGCCGTTTAGTTAATACAATTTCAATGCCAGAAAACAGGCTTAAACCCATGACGTGAAAAGGGATTTATTAAAAACCCCATTCTGTTCAAAAGGGTGGACCTATGCTTGTCCAAATGGTGCTTTCTCGATGGATCTACCATTAAAAAAACTTTGTTTATGGTCTGCTTCGTGCAGAACATTAAACAAAACACTTAATGATATCTGAAAATGGATTATGTACTTTTAGGTTTCTGTCTCTTCAGTTTAGTGATCACTAGTCTCATCGTCTTTTTGGATCTAAGCCGAAGGGGAGAAAAGAAGCTCGAAATTCCGGAAACGGATCTTCCCGAATTTGAGGACAACTTAATCATCAAGGAAGAAAGGGGCGAAAAATCTTTGGATTTTTTCGAACAGGAGCATTCTGAAATCAACGAAAGTAAAAATGACGTACCAGAAAATTCTGTACATCATCTTTCTGAACTCTCAGAAACCGCTCCGGAAATTGATTTTGAAAAAAAGGATGAAGAGGAAAAACCTTTTTATGAAGAAATCAAAGCGGAAGAACCTAAACCCGATTTCCTACGTCAACGAATCGAGTCCGTGCTTCAACAGCAGTTGAACCAACTGGGATACACCAGTGTAGAACAACAGCTGGATTTTGTAAAAAACGTCCTTACAGAACCCAAGGAATCGATTTCATCCCTCAACCCTGCAGAATTGCGTGGGTTGCTGAACCGCATTATCGAACTCCGTGAAAATCCAGAATCTCCGGTCATCTCCCGGAGTGCCTGATTCTCCTCTTTTTCCAGTCCCGTAAAAAAAGTCGATTCGGTTTCAGAACCTCCATTTCCAACTTTTTCATCTTCTGTCATCCAGGAAGTTTTTCAATCTTCCGGATTCTCCAATTTTGCACTTCCGTTGTTTGTAGCGATTTCCAGCATCTGCCGGATGTTTGCTTCATCGAGCCCAGACGAAGTGGCTAATTCTTCTGATGAAATGAGAAGGGGATCCTGTTGTCGTTCCAGTGAGAGCCTGCAGAGGAACGACCAGAGTTGGTGTTCCCTGTTACCAGGTTGGGAGAATGCCTGCAAAAACTTATGAGGTTGAATCCTCCAGACTTCACGGCGGATATTGAATTTCATTTGTTCCAATAATGAAGCTGAATCAACCTCTCTGAAGCAACATCAATTCACCCATCAAGTCTCTGAGGCTGTTCAGGTTATGAGCCGAGGCAAAAAGGTCGAGATGCGGAAGAGCCGCCTGCATCCCTCGGGTGGTCGGCTCATAATCCGGACTCCCCTTGAGAGGATTCAGCCAGATCAATGATCGTGCACTGCGTTTCAGATGAGACATGCTTTCGGATAACATTTCCACTTCTCCCGTGTCCCATCCATCGCTGATCACCAGCACCACGGTTGCAGGATCCACAACTTTCAATGAATATTCCTCAACAAACTGTTTCAGAGAAGCCCCGATCTTGGTTCCTCCCGACCAGTCTGGAACACTTTCAGAAATCCGTGCGACCGCCTCGTCCATCGACTGTTGTTTCAGTTGATCGGTAATCCGGTGCAAGGAGGTACTGAAGACGAAGGTTTCAATGCGTCGGTAGACGGTCTGAAAGGCATAGATGAACTGGATCAGGAAACGGCTGTAGAGATCCATCGATTTGCTGACGTCACAAAGCAACACCAGCTTCAACCGTTGACGGCGCCGTCGATGGTGCATCAGGTCGATCAGTTCCCCACCCCTTCTCAGGCTTAGCCGCATCGTCCGTCGCAGGTCCATCGGCCCATGTCTTTTGGAATGACGCATCCTGCGACTGAAGCGTGTCGCAAGCCTTTTCCCGATTTCATTGATCAGAGCAATCACCTCGTTCAGTTCCTCTGAACCGAATTGGCTGAAATCTCGTTCGGTGTCGACTTCAAAGGGGCTATAACCTGCAGAATCCCGAACCTCCTCCGATTCCGAATCCTGATTCATCCACTCATGAATCGAGAGAAACGTCGGTTTGGGACGTTCATCGATGACATGGATTTTGGAGCGTTCCTCCTCTTCTCCAGGAGGTTGGCGATAAAATTCTCCTGAACTTTCCCAGACGTACCAGAATTTACGGAAATGCTCATCGAAGATTTCCTGCTCCTGGGTGCTCTTGGCCAGACTGGTTCGAAGAGCCATGCGGAAAGGTTCCTGCTCTCTGAGCGGAATGCTTTCCAAAGCACGGAGGGCGTCCATCTGTTCTCCAATCCCGGAGACCAATCCTTGATTCCGGAGATGCCTGCAGAATCCGACCAGGTTGGAACTCAATGCCCGGCGCAGGGCAAAGTCTTCATAAAGGTAAGGTTCCTGAGTCATTCAAAGAGGAAGTTATGACAACCACAAAAAGTCAGTCGGTTAAGGTGACATGGACGATATGTTTCAGGGAGCAGAATCAAAGCAGAACTCATCCACCGTCGTTTCCATCTCTATAGAACTTGGTTTCACAGTTTAATGCCGTTTTTTGATTCAAACTCGAAACTGTTAAAGAAACAGGAAAAGAGTATTCCTCTTCCGGTCAATCTGCATCATGAAATTCTTCCTCCTCTTTGAAGGATTTCAAGAATCTGTTGTTCTTCCATCCTTTAACTGAGCATATCGGAAGCAGTCCGTGGTGTGATCGTTGACCATGCCCACCGCCTGCATGAACGCATAGCAGATGGTGGGACCGCAGAAACGAAAGCTTTTCTTTTTCAGGGCATGACTCATGGCTTTCGATTCTGCAGTTTCCGCAGGAACCTCTTCCTTGGTTTTCCAGACATTGTGTATGGGACTGCCGTCAACAAACTGCCAGAGGAAATCACTGAAAGAAATTCCTTCTTCTTGAAGTGCGAGCCAGGCCTTTGCATTGGAAACACTGCTTTCGATCTTGAGACGGTTACGGATGATTCCAGCATCCTGCATCAGGCTTTCCAGTTTTTCCCGACCATAAGCGGCCATGACCTGAGGGTCAAAGGAATCGAAGGCATTCATGAAATTTTCGCGTTTTCGCAGGATGGTGATCCAGGAAAGTCCCGCCTGAAATCCGTCCAGGATCAGTTTTTCAAAAAGGGCATGATCATCATAAATCGGAACACCCCATTCCCGGTCGTGGTAATCCTGGTAGAGTGGATCCTCACCTGGCCAGGCGCAGCGTGCTGCTTCCTTCATGGTCATCCTCCCTGTTTCACTTCAATGGTTGAGAACATCCTGAATGCTTCATCGATTCCGAGGCATCGGCCGGCCGGAAGCAATTTCGCTTCCTCGTTTGGATTCCTGATAAAAGATGAAGAGCCCTGCTCCGGCAATGAAAAGGATTCCAAGCCATGAAATCGGATCAGGCCATTCGCCAAAAAAACTGATGCTCCAGAAAATGGCCATCGGCAGGGCTACATATTCGAATGGTGCCGCTGCCCCTGCTTCGCAGATACGGTATCCCTGGCTGATGAAATAGGCCCCAAGTCCACTGAGAAGTCCAATCCCAAACATGATGAGCAAATGTTGCCAGGATGGAATGAGCCAGGTTCTGAAAAGGAAATCCAGGGTTGGAGAAAAAGGATCCGCCCACTTTCCATCTCCGCAGACGAGCCCAATAACGCTGCTGACAACAATAAAATTCATTTGGATGTAAAACGCCATCGCCGAGGCTTTTTCGGTTTTGCCCATCTTGCGTGTCATCATGTGCACCAGCGAATAGGCCAACGCGGCAATGAGGGGCAGCAACGCTGCTGCATTGAAGACATCGCCTTTGGGCCGGATCATGATCATCACTCCAATTAGTCCTATGAGGACGGCAAACCAACGGTAGAGCCCCACCTTCTCTCCGAGCATCACCACCGAAAGGGCCGTGATCAAGACAGGTGCAATGAAAAAAATCGCGGTGGCCTCTCCAAGGGGGATGCTGATCAAAGACGTGAAATAAGCAAGATTGGCAATGACGATTCCAAATCCCCGCATCAGGTGCATCCCCAGACGTTGGGTACGGAGTGCCGAGATTCCACCTTCCAGGGGAAGGAAGACGAGGAGGATTAAGAGAGTACCCACCACAGCACGGATTAAGACGATCTGATGCAATGCATACTCTCCACTGAGCCATTTGATCATCATGTCCTGGGTGGTGAAAAAGAACTGTGCCGCAACCACAGCAGCCATTCCCCAGAGCCTGTCTGCGTTATCAAGGCTTACTGATTTTCCAGAGATCATCGGTTCAAAAAGGAAGATGTTGGGATGGCCATGATTTTACAGATTTTTTGTCCTCGAAAAGACTTCTTGAAATGACTTTAAGATTTGGGATTTCAGTTTAATCTTTGAATTAGGATTCACAAATCAAACACGCAGTCCACCTTGAGAGAAAGTATGATGAACTTTGGATTCAATAAAGGTTCGGCCTATGGAATTCTCAAACAAATAAAAACATCAAAAAAAGATTACAAGCATAAAAAACCATGAACGAAGCAATCACGACCATTCCTGCACGGCAGGGCAAAGCAGCATATGCAGATGCAGGACAACGAATCAAAGTAATCAACACCCTCGGCAGCCAAGTGGTCGACACCTGGGCGTTCCGCAGGGAGGATCTCGGCGAATTCATGTCCATGGAACACAGCCGCCCGAATTTCATGAAAATCCGTCCCAATGTAGGAGAATCATTTTTCAGCAATCAACGTCGTCCCATCCTGACGGTTTTGGAAGACACCTCCGGTGGGGTGCATGACACATTGATGGCAGCCTGCGATAACCCTCGATACGGGCTTTTGGGCTGTACCGAATACCATGACAACTGCACCGACAATCTCAGTTCGGCGATGAAGGAACTCGGACTTCAGGAACCGGAAACACCAAGTCCCCTGAACCTTTTCATGAACATCCCCTGGACCCCGGAGGGAGAACTTTCCTGGGAAGAGCCGGTTTCCACTCCCGGAAGTTATATTCTGCTTCGAGCAGAGATGGACCTGGTCGTGGCTTTTTCTGCGTGTCCCCAGGACATCCTGCCCATCAACGGAAGGATAGGGGAACCAACCGAAGCCCATTTCCAGATCCTGCCTGCCGACTGAATACTTCCGAAAGTCCACGACTTCAAAATCAGATGATTCTCTATTTCGCCTACGGTTCAAACATGAGCGCCGTGAGGATGAAACAAAGACTTGATTGGGAAGCTCCACGTCAAAGTGCATCGCTTGAAAATTATCAACTGGTTTTCAATCAGGCCGGTTTCAACGATCCTCACTGGAGTCCGGCCAACATCATGCCTTCCAGGGGAGGATTGGTCGAAGGAATCGTCTATGAAGTGGAAGAGAAAGATCTCCAGATTCTCGATGTACACGAAAAATACTATCAGCGCTTTGAAGTCGATATTCTGGTTTCCAATGGAACTTCGGTGAAGGCGATTACCTACCTCTCACAAAATGCCAGGGAAGAAAAGTCTCCTACCCGGGAATACCTCAATTTTCTGCTCGAGGCGAAAGAACTCCTCAGCCCAGAATATTTTGAAGGCCTCAACCGGATAACGGTGTTTTCAGAAGATCTCCTGAAACAGAAAGGGCCTTCGGGTAAAGGATGAAAAACGCTGCCGCCGTGGACCGTGCGGTATCTGCCTGGGTGAGTCTTGCTCCGGAAATCCGGACTGGCATCCTGATGTTCAGTGCCACAGGAACCCTGGCGGGGATGCACACGGTCATCCGTTATCTCAGCGAATCGATACATCCCTTTGAAATTGCCTTCTTCCGGAGTTTTTTTGGAATGCTGGTCTTGAGTCCATTCATTTTCAAAAACGGAAAAAATGCTTTTCGAACGGAACAGCCTCTGCTGAACCTCATCCGCGGAGTGACGAGTCTTTTTGCGATGCTTTCATGGTTTTACGGCTTGAGCGTAATTGAACTGGCGAAAGCGACAGCCCTCAGTTTCACCAACACGATGTTTGGAGCCCTGGCTGCCGTATGGTTCCTCAAGGAACGGATGCTGTTGAAACGCTGGCTGGCAGTTCTAACGGGTTTCAGCGGCATGCTGATCATCCTCCGTCCAGGGCTGATCGAGGTCAGCAACGGCTCGATGACCGTCCTTTTTTCTGCTTTCTGTTGGGGAATAGGGATGGTGCTCGTCAAAAAACTGACCGAGACCGACGGCATCGTGTCCATCATCCTCTGGTTCACACTTTTGACAACGGTCTCGACATTTCCCTTTGCTGCGAGTGTGTGGGTCTGGCCTGAGCCCGAAGACTATTTCTGGCTTCTGCTGATGGGCTTCCTTGGGTCAATTGGTCATTTGGCGGCAGTCAGCGGATTCAAGATTGCCGATGCTTCCAGCGTAATGCCGATGGATTTCATCAGGCTTGTCTGGATCAGCCTCTTCGGCTTTCTCTTTTTTGGTGAAATCCCGGAACTCTGGACGATAATCGGCGCCGCAGTGATTCTTTCCGGAAGCGGGCTGTTGATGATCCCCAGTATTCCTTCAAAAAGCTGATCCGTTGATTATCCACCCGGACAAAATTTAGAGCGTGGATTTTTTCATATAAAGGCATCAAAATTAGTGTTCAATTCATGTTTCACTTCCATCGGTCCAGCAAATCTTCATGAGTCCTGACACAGAAAAACAAATCGAACCCCATACTTCACCGTCGGCGTTGGTGATCGGCGCAGGCATCGCCGGATTAACGGCGGGATGGAGGTTGATGCAGTCCGGCTGGCACGTCAGGATTTTGGAATCCGGAATACGGCCTGGAGGAGCGATGGTCACCGAACGCGAAGGGGAATACCTCATCGAACACGGGCCAAACACTGCGCTTGAGAGCGATCCGCGTATCGGAGAACTGATCCATGAACTCGGACTTGCGGATGAGAAACGTATTCCGGAACTGGCCTCCAAAAAACGCTTCATCCTCAAGCAGGGCAGACCACAGCCTCTGCCGATGTCCCCCCAGGCATTTTTCGGATCCGGATTTTTCAGTTGGAAAGCCAAGCTTAGCCTGCTTGGAGAACCGTTCCGAAAACCTGGAATTGAGGACCATGAAGAAAGCCTTTCCGAATTCGTCCTGCGCCGGCTTGGACGGGAGTTTCTGGATTATGCCATCAACCCCTTTGTTGCAGGAGTCTATGCCGGAGCACCGGACCGGCTTGGTGTGGAACAGGCATTTCCAAAACTGCATGCCCTGGAAAAAAACTATGGCAGCCTCATCCGGGGACAGGTCCTTGGAGCACGTCAACGTAAAAGAGAAGGACGTGTTTCCAAACAAAGGGCTCCGATGTTTTCCTTCCGCCAGGGTCTGGGGTCGCTTCCAGAACGTTTTCAAGAACTTCTCGGAGATTCCCTGGTGCTCCAGACCCGGGCAAAAAAACTCAGCCTGGAAGAAGGGCTCTGGGCCATCGAAACAGAATGCCAAGGGCAACCGAAGAATTTCGAGGCCGATCGTGTGATCTATGCCGGCACCGCACACCAACTTCCAGAAATTTCCATCGAAGGGGTTTCTTCCTCAGAGTTGCAATCTTTCGGGAACATCTACCACCCTCCTGTTTCTTCCCTCAGTCTGGCATTTCCACGAAATCGGGTAGAGCATCCTTTGGACGGTTTTGGACTGCTTGTTCCGGAAGTGGAAAAACGCAAGATTCTCGGTGCCCTTTTCATGTCAACGCTCTTCCCGGAACGCTGCCCTAAGGATCAGGTATTGTTCACCGTTTTCATTGGTGGCACACGTCAACCCCACTATGCCTCGCTGTCCAGAGAAGAACTGCTTCCGATGGTACTTGAGGAACTGAAACCCATGCTCGGGATATCCTCTGAGCCGACCCATGTCTTCCACCGCTTCTGGGAAAAAGCCATCCCTCAATATGACGTCGGCTACGGGTCAGTACGGAACCGGCTCAACGATCTGGAAGCTTCCCATCCAGGCCTTCATTTCTGTGGAAACTATCGGGGAGGGATTTCCGTTGCGGACACCATCCTCCATGCACTCAAATTGACGGATCTGCTGTTGGATCATAAAGACTGAAGCAAATTCAATTCTTCTGTGGCACAGTATTTGTAGCATTATAAATAAACCTTTATTTCAGGGAGTTGCAGATGAATCAAGCAAACCGACCAAAACAGCCCAAGGCTCTTCCGAACTTGAGCGAAGCCGTGAGTTTCAGGCCGCTGGAAAGCGTCTTCCATCTTACGGAAAAGGTTGAAAAGGATTCCTCCTTGAGAAAAGGACCGGATCATTCCTTAACGGATTAAATGGTATCCGTGTTTCCTGTGTAAACACGTAACAATTTTTGTCAGAAAAAGAGTATGAAAGTTTCACAACCTATAATGCAATTCACGAGTGATTCAACACTTTCGGGGTTACTTGAGGTAATCATTGCAAAATCTCAGGGATCGTCTTCATTCCGCAAATCCGGAATCGAACTTCTCAAAGATCAACTGGGAGAAACATCAGAAATGAGAAATCACCGTTTGAAGAGCACCAGTGACCGGGACATTGAGGAATGGATCTCCATCCTCAACAAGACCGCTGAGATGCTTGAAGACGAATTAGAAAGCCGCTTGATGTAATCTAATGGGGTGGGTGCCGACCCCCGTCAGGCAGGTTTCATGGAGTTTTCTCTGGGAAGCCTGCCTGTTTTTTTGACACCAATAACCGTAAATTGTCTTTGAGGGAGAAACGATGAACACCGAACTTCAGCAAACTGCACTGATGCTGCTTGGCAAGGCCTGCCTTCATGGTCTGGTCACTGAAGAGCATCTGAATCAGAGACTGGAAGACCTTTCTTCGACGGAACTGGCCCCGGCATTCAGCCAGGAGGAAAGGGTAAAGGCCCTTTCGTGCCAGATCCGAAGCTGATCCCTGATCTCCATGGAACACATCCGGTGATTTCCGGAAAACGTGTTCCTGTTGTTTCATCTTCCACCATGGATCAAAACTCTCGTGAAAATCTGGTCCGTCTACGAAAACGGAGCATCCTTCAGAACCAGAAAGCAACAGTTTCGTTGGAAGAATTTTGGACAACCGAAGCGAGCCTGAGAGAATACTTCTACGATTTGCCCGGCCCACAAGTAGAACTGCCTGCAGTTTTGCTGCATCTTAGTCCAGACCACAACAAAGCCTGAAAAGCTTTGCTTAATCGAGAGCATTTTTCAGATCCTCTCGATCCGCCAATCCCTGCTCAAAAAACAACTGCCTCATGATACGTTTATTCCAGGGAATCCTGCTTTGCATTTGGGTCTTGACCGGAGTTGCCTGCAAAACTTACTCAGAGAGGGTTCCACAACGGGTTTTTGAAGAAGGCATGATCTCTGCGAATTCAACCTATTGGTCTGCAAACAAAGACTGCTATGCATACAATCAGGATGAATTCGGAAGGAATCCAAGATTGGTCAACATCAGCTGGTGCCGAAAAAAACTGCGCAATCCTCCAGATTCCTATGTGCGTGCCGATTGGGAATTTCCGATTCCTCCCAACGCCACCCTTCCTCTAAACGAATACCGATGCTTCACCAAAACAGTGTCCAACTTCGGTTCCAGGACTCGGTGGTTTCTCCAGAAACGCTGCAAGAAACTGGATACTGAGGAGTGATCTGCTTCAGAGGATCAGAAATGGAAGCATTAGGTGTCGGGGCCTAATAAATCCTGACGCTTCCAGGGGTTCCAAAATACTTCTCATTCGTAATCCAAAACACACTGGAACTGGTACCTCCGATATTAGCGGTTTTGACGTGGTAATGGTACGTGCCACTGGAGAATTCAGTGGTCGCATGGAAATGACCATTGTAGCTGTCGATGGAAGGCGTTGCATTTCCATTTGAATCGGTATGATTATCTCCTACTGGGCCATAGACCGGATGTCCATCCAGCAAAAAGCCCAGGAGCAGGTTCCCATTGCTTCCAGAATCCTCAATCCAGCGGTAAGTGGTTCCATTGACGGTGGTGCTGTTGTCTGTGACGCTTCCCCCTAAATCCCGGATCAAGCATACAGGATCGACATGGTAGTGGTAGACCCCAGAGTTCTGTGGATGCCCAGAACATTGGTCAAAGGTAAAGAGTTCATTTGTGATCTGATCCCCTGGTGCAGCATTTTCATTGAAGAAGGAAACCCCATTCAAAGCGAGGCCAATGGTGCTGTAGGTCGTATTGGTTTTTGAGGATGCATTGTCCGGACTGATCGGCATTTTCATGACAATGAATTGTTCCGCTATCTTGTTGTGCCCGGCAGGTCCTGGAGCACCTGAATAACCTGCAGAAGTTTTAGTCGCAGCATACTTATAAAGATTCGTAAGGAAATCAAACAACTCATACAATGCATGGGTCGTTTCAAAATAATGCGACTTGTGTTCAGGCCGGTTCGACGATTCCACCACCATGTAATCAGGACTACCGTCTGAATCAGAGTCCTGGGTACAGACATGAAGCGAATAGTTCGTATTGGCATTGGTGTATTTGGTGATCGCCGTTTTGTAAGACGCAGGAATGTTGGAGAGGTCGTTCGTGCAGCCACAAATGGAAATGGGATTGGTGCAGCCGCAATTTGAATTACATCCGTATGATGGAGCTGTTTCTTTATTTTTTTTCCTTGCACAGGAAACGATGCACAGAGAAGAAACAAGAATGACTCCGATCCAGAGACAAGGATTCAAGAACCCCGACCCAATGGATCGATGAATGAAGGGTTTTTTGAATCCAAGGTTTGAACAAAGATATCCATTTTTATTTTTCATAGCAGCCTCTGTTATTTGAAAGTCATCCCTTGGAGCTTCCTTGCTCCCATTTGGAATGCAAAGGATACTAGCCATTAAATGTGAAGGAAAAATGGAGAAATCAGGAAGATTTCATGAAGATCTATGAAAGAATGTTCCGTTTAAGAATCCTAAGTAAACGAAAGGATATCCGTTTGAAGGTTGGAATCAAATGCCCTTGGCATTTCCATTCATGCAACAAAGGTGATGCTGCCTGAGGCTTCACGCCCCTGCCAGACCGAGCCGGTGGGATAGGTGTGGTCACGGACAAATTCCTCCTCCATCTCCAATCCCCAGCCTGCAGCAGCAGGAGTTTGGTAGGCGCCATCCTTCATGGCAACCGGATTGAGAAACACTCCATCCTGCAGAAAATTGAGATATTCCACCAACTGTCCCCGGGATGGACCTGAGACACAGATCTGGTCCCAAAGGGCATAGTGCACGATCATGTTGCACAGCCCGATTCCTCCTCCATGAGGACAGACGGGGATGCCGAATTTATCGGCCATGAGGATCACGGCAAGTACATCCTGAACTCCGGCCAGCCGTGTTGCATCGATCTGACAAAACTGAATGGCCTGCTGCATCAGCATCTGTTTGAAAATGACGGGGGAGGGAACCTGCTCTCCTGTAGCAACCCCGATTCCAAGAGGCTGGAGGGCCTCTGCGATACGCTGAAATCCGAAGACGTCATCCCGTGCTGTGGGTTCTTCGATCCAATGCGGACGGAACTCAGCAAGTTGTTTCATGTAGTCAATTGCCTCGTCCACTCCCCAAAGCTGGTTTGCATCGGTCATCAGCAAAGCATCCGTTCCGATCGCATCACGCAGAAAGGCCATCCGCTTACGATCAAAGTCGATGCCTCCGCCAACCTTCATTTTGAAACAGTCCAATCCTGAAGCCTTGACTTCCTCGATGGTTTGCAAAATCTGTTGATCCGTGAGTCCAAGCCATCCTGCCGTGGAATAGGCTTTGACTCCTTTCTGAATAACCCGGTGTTCCTGTTCTGCCCTGTTTTCTTGGGAGTTCACAAGCCGATCGAAGGCCTCATCCGGGGTGAGCGCATCACGGAGGTAACGCCAGTCGATGGACTGGATGATTTTTTCTGGAGGAAGATCCACCAACAATTTCCAGAGGGGTTTTTGTTCGGCCTTGGCCCAAAGGTCCCATAGCGCGTTGAGGATGGAACCCACCGCCATCCGCGCTACCCCGTCTGCCAACCAGCGGAGTTGGTGGTGGTCGACGAGTAGGCGGTAGAAATCACCAGGATCCTCGATGAATTGTGCCAGGTTCCGTCCCAGAATAAGCTTGGACAGATCACGGACTCCATATGCGAGCCAGTCGTTTCCGGCTCCTGCACTGAAATTCACAGAAAGTCCCACGAGGCCATCTTCGGTGCGGATGCCTGTGAGCACACAGGAATAGTTCGGTTTTTTGTGGAAGGGGTCGGATCCCTGAAGTGTGTCGGAAGTCGGCACCCTCAAATCGGTGACTTCGACTTCAATGATTTTGGACATGAGCAGGAAACACATGTTTTGGAGACGACCAAGTATTCACGGATCTTGTTGATGTTGGAACAGGTTTTTCAATTTCCAGGAAAAAAATCTAACGGGCAAAATAATCCGGTTCCATCCCTGATTTCCATTTGATGTTGCATCCCATGCTTGGAATCTGGTTTTCAGGAATCACGTTGCCCTGGATCAAGGCATCGACGGCTTTCCTCAAATCTTCTCCAGTCACAGGATTGGAATTCTTGGGCCGGCTGGAATCGTATTGCCCACGATAGACGAGCTTCCGGTTTTCATCATAAAGGAAAAAATCAGGAGTGCAGGCCGCACGGTAGGATTTGGCGACTTCCTGGGATTCATCATAAAGGTAGGGAAAGGGGTAGGAATAGTTTCGGGCATCCTCATTCATTTTTTCAGGACGGTCCTCAGGATAGGTTTCGACGTCATTCGAACTGATGGCGACCACGGCCAGACCCTTTTGCTGGTATTCCCTGGAAAAGCCGACAAAGGAATCCCGAAGGTGCACCACATAAGGGCAATGATTGCAAAAGAACGCCACCAGCAGCGAGGGTTGATCCACAAAAGAACTCAATCCATACGCCTCCTGCTCCAGCAGCGGGTTCCAATTCTTCAAATTAAAATCCGGGGCCTGGCTGCCCAGTTTTTCCATCGTGGATGAATGTGCCATTTCTAGACTCCTGAAAACGGATTAAAACGGTTTTGGTTCCATCAAAAGACAGATTATGTGTTCGAGGCTAAAGTATCGGCGATCAGGCTGATCTGTTCGAACATCACCGCCGTTGAGGTCAGCGCCGTGATCTGATTGGGGCTGTCTTTGGAAGGTACCATACAGACCACATCGGCACCAATGATATTGAGCCCCCTCAGTCCCTGCAAAAGACCTACGGCTTCATCAATCGAAAATCCTGACACGCCAGGTTCGAGATTCGCTACTGCTGGGGCCACAGATGGATCCAGACAATCCAGGTCAAAGGTGATGTAGGCCGGCGTATCACCAACCCGCTGCCGAATCGCCGCAACGGTTTTCTGAACTCCGAGTTCACGAAATTCATCAATATCAATCACTCCGTAACCCAGTTCAGCACTGGTTTTTTTCCAGTTCAATGTACGGGTGTGTCCACGCAGGCCCAGCTGAATGCTTTTTCGGGGATCAACATTCCCCTCTGTGGCAACATAACTCCCCCAGTGGGCGGCAGACCGCTCTGCTCCCAGCCAGTGCGGCAAATGGTGCATGGTGTCGGTATGGGCATCGAAGTGAATCAATGCCGCCGGTTGGCCTTCAGTCAGTTTGGCATCCGGACCGGCAATGGCTTTCAGAATCGGCCCTGTGATCGAATGGTCTCCTCCTATCGATACCGGCCTGACGCCAGCCTGATCAAGCCGTTTGTAATAGGCTTCAATGTCTTTTACGGTAATATCATTGACCATCGCATGGGGCATCAGCACATCACCAAGATCATTGATCCGGCATAGTTCCCAGGGAGTGATGCCAAATTTCCCATGTGCCCGCCGGTAGCAGCCTGATACATTTCTAAGCGAGCGGGGCGCCAGATGCTGATCCCTTTCCGTGGTGCCGTTGCCGGTACTGTGAGGCACTCCGACCAGACCTATATCGCATTGCTCCAGGTCTTCATCATGGGGGCATCTGAACAGGGTGGGAATACCCCACCAGTAGAGATTTTCCATAAAAATATTTTGATCGGATGAAAGCTTGTTATTGTCCATGTGTCGGCTTTTTTATTTCTGGAAAATAATTCTAACAAGTACTGTGATCCTAGTGCAAACAGCAGTTAAGCGAATTATTCTCGATCTTCTTCTTAAACTTATTTGATATGACCTGCTCCCTTTTAAGGATTCCAAGTTGGATGATAGTTCATCATCGATATTGGTTCTACTTGAAACAAACGACTCAGGAGCGCGTAAGTTTCTACTTGACCATTATCTGATATACCTATTAGTTAGATAGCGTATCTTTGAATTAGGTTAATTTCATCTTCTCTATAAACTTTTTTCTTAAGGGGTAATCATGACTAACGCCAAATTCCTCTCTATTACCATCAAGAAACCTAACAAGGTTTTGAAGATCACATCATCATTGTTCATATTTCTTTCGTTTTTTGTTATTTCACAGTCATTGTGGGCAAAAGAAATCAAAATAAAGCTCTGGGCCACTGCAGACAGGTCTGGACCTTTAAGGGCAGGCAACATTCTTGAAGCGGCAAATACCCTGAATAACATGCTTGCAGCAGCAAATGCTGATGAAAGGGTAAAGATCGAGCTGATCGAAACCAACTCCAAAGGATATGATGCTGATGCTCTACAGCTTCTTAAAGCACACTCGGTAGGCAAAACTCCTGACATTGCACTCGCAGCACATGAGTGGATTGGTACATTCGTGGAAGCAGGACTTGCAGCGAATCTTGAAAGCCATATCAAAACAAACTCGACTTTATACGAAGACATCATCCCCCAACTCTGGAATTCGGTTAAATTCAAAGGGGACCGATACGGCATTCCACAGGATTCAGAAGTTCGAATGTTTTTCCTGAATAACGACTTGATGAGAAAAGCCGGAAAATCAGAATCATTTATAGCTTCTCTTCCGTCTCAAGTGAATGCAGGTCAATTCACCATGAATGATCTTTGCGACCTTGCAGCTGAAGTTAAAAATGCGGGTGCTGCCAAATACGGAATTATTCACAGACCCAATGTCGGACCAGACTTTCAAATGGCAATGGCTTCTTTTGGAATTGATCTCTACAACGAAGATCAAGCCAAACTGCAAATCACTAAAACCGGTCTTCTGGCCTACTACAAATGGCTCAAGCGTTGTGTCGATATTGGAGCCATCGCTGGTGACATGACCACCTGGTCGTGGGATTCGGTTCACGCAGGTTTCAGGGGTGGAGAAGGATTTTCAAAATTCCATGGTGTCTGGAATCTTGGTGCACAACTCAAGGCTTTTGGAATGTCTCCAACAGACAAAGAAGCTTATTTCAAGAAAATCACATGGATCAATGCTCCTGCTGGTAAAAAAGGAGGGACTCCATCGAACCTTTCCCATCCCATTGTCTATATCGTCACAAATGGTCCTCACAAGGACCTTGCAGCCATTTTGGTGGCTCTGGCTTCCCAGCATGTACCCAATACCAAGCACGCAGTTGGAACCAATCACACCCCAATCAATTATGGCCAGGCAGCAATGCCGGATTTTGTAGAAAAAGGATGGGGATTGATTGCCGGTGTCCCACTATTGAAATACGCTCAATTCATGCCGAATCATTCGAAGATTGGGCAATACAATGCAATTTCATATCAAGGTGTTCAAGGAGTTGAAACCGGTGAAATGTCTCCTGAAGAAGCCGTTGAATTTGTCATTGAGGAAATGGAAGTGGAACTTGGTGATGATGTTATCATTCTGAACTGAGATCCAATAAAATAAATGGGCCGTTCAAAACGGCCCATTTCCTCTTACCGTGGCTTCCTCCAACATTTCTGGTAAATACACCAATTTTACTGTTTTTTTCCTACCTGCAATTGTCCTTCTGGGAGGGCTTGTTGTCCTTCCGATTTTTCTGGATATAGCAGTTGCTTTCACAGACATGGCTCAAACCCTAAATGTTAGCGGTTTGACGAATATGCAATTCCGAAAGTTTTTCAAACCTGTTGAAGACAGCATGCTTGGTTTCGAACTTCGCCGTTCCTTTTTAAAAGCTCTCACACTTACAGCAACCTATGTGGTTCTGACTCTTGTGATTTTTAATACCACCTTTGGTTTGGTTTTAGCTCTGACAACCACTGCACTTTCTGAACGGGTTGGTTCTTTTTTCAGAGCCATTTGGCTTCTACCGAGGATGAGTCCGTCGGTTGTTTATGCATTGCTTTGGTCATGGACAATAGATCCAACAGAACGTGGTTTACTGAATCAGGTAGCCATAAACATTTTTGGAATCGGCCCCATTAACATGAAGCTCCATCACCCGATGATGCTCATTGTGATTTCGAATGGTTTTATAGGAGCCTCATTGGGAATGATCATCCTGACCAGTGCTATTCGTTCCATACCAAAACATTTGTTCTATGCGGCACAGGCTGACGGAGCAGGGCCACTTTCAATAACCTGGCATATTATTCTACCCGCCCTGCGCTGGCCTCTTTCTTATATCACCATTTTTCAGACACTGGCTCTGCTCGTGAGTTTTGAATACATTTTTCTCATCATGGGCCCAGCAAGATCAACCATGACGATGGCCATGCTGGCTTACACCAAAACCTTGGCGCCTGGAGTTGGTGCAGGGCTGTATGCCTATGGTGCTGCCATCACCATGATTCTGATCGTGATTGGAATTTTTCTCGCACTGTTACTGTGGCGATTAAGCAACATGCAACGTTTGATCACAGAACCAAGAATCGAGGTCCAATGATTCAGATTCAATCACGATCTCTAGCAGTCACAGACTGGAAGCGGCTGGCTCTGAAGGCAAAAAAAATAAGGCGGCTTCAAATCGGCTTTTTAATTATGTTCCTGTCCCTTGTTTCGCTTCCGATCATCATTCCTTATTTTTGGATGTTGGTCATTTCATTTTCCGCACGGACAGGAGGAGTCGAATCTGCAGTTCTCTGGAAGGCTCTCTCCATTTTAGTCCCATTCGTGATGGTTTGGATTCTGATTCACCATAACTTAAAGGGTTCCAGACGAGTTTTTGCATTAACTCTGACAGGAATCATTGCCTTTACCATCCTGTGGAACCTTGTGGGGGCGGATGTCCACTTGAATAATTACCGTTTTTTAATCAACGCAAATATCGTTGAGGATATTCGTGGTCCTGCCACTGCAGGAGGACAGTTCCCTTGGGTTTGGGAAGCATTTGTCAATTCTCTGTTTGTGGCCACTGTATCTTCCTTCATCAAGGTTTTGGTTTCTACTTTTGCAGGCTATTACCTTTCACGTTTTTCATTTAAAGGACGTCCTGGTTTTTTACAGGGATTGCTGGTCATTGATGCATTCCCCGCCATGATTCTAATAATTCCAATATTTATTTTAATCTATTGGTTAGGGTTACTGGATACTTTATATGGGCCAATTCTGGTCATTTCCGCTTTTGAACTGCCTTTTTTCATTTTCGTCATGAAAGGGTTTTTTGACGGCGTTCCTTGGGACATTGAGATGTCTGCAATTTCCGATGGAGCAACCCGACGGCAAGCATTCTGGTATGTTGTTCTACCCCAGGTGCGTGCAGGGATAATCGCCATCGGCATTTTCGCCTTCATTAAAGGCTGGGAGGAGTATGTTTTTGTCACCTCCCTGCGGACGGGCACTTCCTATTGGGTGATGTCAACCTACTTGTTTTACGTAGCCCAGGACATTATGGGAGTTGATTATGGAATGGTTGCAGCAGTATCCGTCTTTTATCTGATCCCAAGTTTAATCCTTTATCTTTTCTTTCAGAAAAATTTAACCCAGATGACTTTTGGAGGAGTAAAAGGCTGATGGCCCGAATTACACTAAAAAATTTGAAAAAGGCTTGGCTTGCAGAATCCCCTGCTGTGGATGGAATCAATCTCGAGCTGAAAGAAGGCGAATTAGCTTCCATCCTCGGCCCGTCAGGTTGTGGAAAAAGCACTACACTTTTGATGCTGGCGGGAATTTATGCACCCACCAGTGGAGAAATACTGTTTGATGGAGAAATCGTCAATGATGTTGAAGCCCGGGACAGAAACGTGGGGATTGTGTTTCAGTCTTATGCTCTTTATCCCAACATGTCTGTACTCAACAACATTCTCTTTCCTTTGAGATTTAAAAAACTCCCCAAAAATGTAGCCGAAAAAGAAGCTCGGAACATTGCAGAACTTGTCATGATTGAGGATCTGTTGGAACGTCGTCCAAGTCAATTGTCAGGGGGGCAACAGCAAAGAGTTGCTTTGGCACGTGCCTTGGTCAAAAAACCTAATCTTCTGCTTCTTGATGAACCTTTGTCTAATCTGGATGCGACTCTACGACTCAACATGAGAAGTGAAATCAAAAGAATCCAGAAAGAACTTGAAGTGACGACGATCCTAGTCACACACGATCAGATTGAGGCCACTACAATGGCCGATAGAATTATTTGCATGAACAAAGGAAAAATCATTCAACTTGGTTCACCTGAGGAATTATACAAAAAACCTGTAAGCAAATTTGTAGCTTCATTCATTGGGTCGCCGCCAATGAACCTTTTCGAAGGACAGAATGATGATGGAGTGATTCGGGCAGGCGCATTGAATTTCGGAATGAAAGGCACGACGGACAAGAAGAATTTAATCTGTGGGCTGCGACCTGAAAACATCAATATTGCCGAACAAGGAATTGAAGGAACCATCTATACGATTGAACCTCTAGGACGAGAAATACTTTATGGGTTAAAAACTGAGACAGGAATCATCTGGTTTTTAGAATCAACCAGTAATGCAGAATACGACATAGGCAATTTAGTGAGAATTAATTTTGATTATCAAAACACATTGGTTTTTGACAGAGATACAGAAGAAAGACTAGATAGTGTACATTTTTATGTCGAATAACCCCTCTTCTTTTAGACAATACTCCACCCAAATTAGTTCTGCCCTTCCTAAGCCTGCCTTGGAATGGAGGGCTCGTGCCTTTGAGACCTCCGTCACTCAGGAAAACCATGATCGCCTCCTTTCTGAATCCAAAGTCTTTGATGCGGTAAGAATTATTGAAAAAAAAGATCAGAAAGCTCTTACAAAAAAAAACATCAGAATTGCTTCATGGAATCTTGAGAGGTGCAAAAAAATAAAACCCAGTGCAGAACTTATCAAAAAAAACAAGGTTGATATTTGTCTCCTCACTGAAATGGATCTGGGTATGGCCAGGAGTCAAAACCTGGACACGACAAGCGTCATGTCTGATTTGCTCAACATGTCTCAAGCTTATGCGGTTGAGTTCATTGAACTGGGACTTGGTGACAAAAAGGAACAGCAGGAGTTTAATGGAATAAGCAACAGTTGGGGACTTCATGGCAATGGCATCTTATCAAGTTTCCCCATTGTTCAATCGGCTGTACTTCCACTGGATCCAGGAGGTTTATGGTTTAATCAGGAAACCGCAATAGACCAAAGAAGGATTGGTGGAAGAATGGCAGTTGCCGTATGCCTTTTGGTGTCCAAACCGGTTTGGTTTGTTGCAGTGCATTATGAAAGCCTTTTAGGACCCAAAGAACGTGAGCTCGAAACACAAAATCTTCTTCAACAAATACACTCCTTATGTGGAGATTCTCCAGTTATGATAGGAGGTGATTTCAACTGCCGGGGGCTTCTGGAAAAAGGCTTGAAAGGCATAGAGATTCTCAATCGACCACAAGATGCAGAACCGATGTTCCAAAGTTTCCTGGAGCATGGATTCGAATGGAAGGATTCAAACCTATCCGAACCAACAACCCGAAACCATCCTTGGATCAATGAACCCTTAAAAAAAATTGATTGGTTTTTTACCAAAGGATTAAAGTGCAGCAACCCCATAGTAATACCAGCAGTTGATGAAACGAATGAAAACCTTAGTGATCATGAAATGATCCTGGTTGATGTTTCATTTGACTAAAGGATTCAATCCCTCTTTTTCATTTGCATGCAAACGAACTCACTTATGAAAATCGTCAGCTACAACATCCAATATGGTTTCGGCCAAGACGGAAACAATGATCTTTCCAGAATTGCCGATGAAATCAAAACTGCAGATATCATTGCACTTCAGGAAATTGAAAGGTTTTGGGAGAGGACTGGAATGGTTGACCAGGTTCTTGAATTGACCCAATTACTTCCTGAATATCATTGGGTTTTTGGTGCCAATTTAGATATGGATGCAAGTTTCAAAGATGATAACAATCATTTGGTCAATAGGAGGAGGCAGTTTGGAACGATGATAATGAGTCGCTTCCCGATCCTTTCATCAAGGAACTTCCCTCTTCCCAAGTTCGGGACACTGACTCAACACTCCATCCAACAGGGGATACTCGAGGCAGTGATTGATTTAGGGAAAGGTCCCATCAGATTCTATTCCGTACACCTGAGTCATCTATGCAGTGAGACAAGGCTTCCCCAAGTCGAAGCCATGCAGGAAATTTTCAGGAAGGCACCGAGTGAAGGAGGAGCATGGTGCGGGGGGCATCCTGATCCTGATGCAGGCTGGACTGAAGGGAATTTGCCGCCAATGCCGCATGAAATGATTTTGCTCGGAGACATGAATTTCGATAATAAAAGCCCGGAATACACCCACCTGACAGGTCCTTTTACACGGAAATACGGCAGATTGTATAATTTGGAAGGGCTCATCGATGCATGGGTGGCATCAGGGAAAAATGAAAATGAAGGTTCAACCTACCCGGGCGGACCACGAATCGATCATTGCTTTATGTCTTCAAGCTTAAGAGACAAAATAAAAAGTGTCTGGGTGGATGAGTCTGCAAAAGGTTCAGACCATTGGCCGCTCTGGATCGAAATGAATCTCTAGTCCATTGTCCTCATGGTTTTTTGAATATCACTCCGGCCCCGATGAAATCCCCCTGACGAGGGCGTTTATGGTTCAATCGTGCAATACGCCCAAGTCACAAAATCATGAAACAATACCGGATATTTTCCGGGCCACAGCTTCTCCGAGTTTGCGGTGTTCCTCCTGTTCAAAATGGATCCCATCGAGATCACTGCTCTGGATGAATTCGGAAGTATCGAGGAACTCACAACCCAACTCCAAGGCTTTTGTCTGGTAATAGCTGCCGAAGCGTTGTGATTTTTCGGTCCCTCCCTCAAACATCTCGTCATAGTCTCCAAGCCTGGCCAAAGGAGGAGGAGCCATCAGCAGAATGGCAGGACTCGTCTCGTCCGGACCGACCGTACTTTGCAGGACATGCCGGGCCAGAACCCCCACGCTTTCGGCAATATCAAAGGCCGAAACAGAAAAACGGCATTTCAGATCGTTGGTCCCGAGCATGATCGTGATCAGGTCAAAGGGTTTATGACTTTCGATGCAGGGGATCAGGTAATTCATTCCATTCTTAAATCCTTCAATCGGATCATCCCAGACGGTGGTCCGGCCGTTAAGCCCTTCCTCGATGATCCGGAATCCTGCTCCCAACTGGTTTCGGAGCACCCCCGTCCATCGTTCATCCGGACCGAATCGCTGCTGGTTCGAAGGGTTATAACCCCAGGTGTTGGAATCACCAAAACAGAGGATGGTTTTCATCAGTACCTTTCTTTACGATAATAACGTCGTTGTGTGAGAGGATGTTTCCTTTCCTTTTCCAGATGACAACTGAAGCGTTCAAGCATGGTATAGATCACCATCGGAGAAAGAAAGGGCCGGAAGTCTTCATCAATAGGAAGTTCAACACGCTTCGTATCAAAAATTGCAATCTGCGTGGTTATTTTGCTGGCAAAATCATACACTCGGTCCATCAGCGGCCGGGTCGCATCCTCTCCATACAACAAGAGCATGCTTGTGTCCTCTTCGGTCAATTCGAGGGTGCCATGGAAATATTCTCCGGCATGGATGGATTTGGTTTTGAGCCATTGCATTTCTTCGAGAATGCACATCGCATAGTCGTAGGCCTCGCCCCACACGGCACCCGATCCCACGACCATATGGTAGTCGGTGTTTTTGTGTTTTGCCGCCAGTGAAACCGCCATCGCTTCTGTCTCTTCTTTGGCTTTGACCAGAAAAGGTGCAATTTGACGGATCTGCTCCACAAAGGTTTCATATCCTGGAAAATCTCCACGCCGCATCAAGACCCGGAACAAGAACGCATACAATTGAAGATAAAAACATTCGGCAAGGTGGTCGTCTTCTGCAAAACTCACAAAATGATGCGTCGATTCCGTGCAGACGGGGGTATCCGCATGACAGACAAACGCTAAGGTGGTTGCACCTGCATTGTTGCAGTATTGGATGGCATTCACGATTTCCTGGGTGTCACCGCTTCTGGAGCAGAACACGCACAAGGAATCCTCGGAAAACTGCTTGTTGCCCTGCAGGACAAATTCTGCTGCCTGAACCGCATGGACGGGCAATTCCGACAACTGCCCGGAAATGAACTGGAGGGGCAGAAAATGGGAATAGGTCCCGCCGACCCCAATCAAAAAAAGATTCTTGAATCCTTTTTCACAAAGGAGGTCCACGGTTTCTTCGATCTTCGGATACTGCCCCAATGCATCGTCAATAACCCTGATGAAACGCAGTTCGTCAAAATGGTACACGTCTGACTCCTTTCAAATGAAACACAATCGAATGATGCTCAAAACCGGCCCTGGATTCTTTATACGTGATCAGAATGCACCTTCAACGGTGCAGTAATGTGCCGAATATTCTGCAGCATGTTTTAAGGATGATGGAACAGATGAATTCACGACGTATTGTGCCAGAAAGGCCCCAATGAACGCATCTCCAACCCCCAGGGTGTCGATCACTTCCACAGGAACAGCAGCCTGCCTGAAAACGTCTTGACCGTCATAGGCAGCACTGCCCCGTTCCCCCATCGTCACAATCACCAACCCAAATCCCAGATCATGAAGGGTCTGGAGGGTTTGCGGAATTTCCAAATCAGGGATTCCAGGTCTGGAGAAAATACCAACCTCCACCAGAGGTCCCAAAGACACGATCAAATCTTGATCAAATTTTTCAGAAAAATCGATTGATAGATTCAACCCCCTTTCCCGGATTGTTGAAACCTGTTCCAGGATGGTGCGTTCATAATCCTGGATCTTGTTTTTTCCTTCCAGATTCCAGTTGGAAAAGATGGTGTGGTGGACCCAGTTGAATTTGTCCAGGTAGAGGTAGTCCTGTTCTTCCAGATCCCATTCTTTTTGAACCTCCAGCGAATCTTCAATGAAGATTCTGTCGCCCTCGTCCAAAAGGACTTTGGTCCAGGCGGTGTTTCCTTCTTGTTGTCTCAGTCTTTGACAATCGATGGCTTCTTTTTGAAGCGCATCGATAATCCGTTTTCCATTCTCATCATTGCCGACGATTCCCAGATAACCGCATTCGATTCCATTTCTTTTGACTGCAACCGCAGTATTGACGGCATTTCCTCCGGCATATTTCTTTTCCTGCTGCGGATAGAGATCCACACAATTATCTCCAATGATGCAGATTTCAGGAGGGTTCATGCAGGGCTTGAATCAAAACTCCGGGTCCAGGATGAATGGGATGAGGATCGCTCCGCAAGAATCCTCTTCTGCATCCCGGACTGCTTTGCCTGACTCATCAGCATCAGGCATACTGGCCGAAAGCTGTCTGGCAGGCTTCTCTTTTTTGCAGACGATTCCAGTAATCATAGGCATGTGGATGATCCGTGGAAGAGGCATATTTATCAAAAATGAACATGCTGTATCCGGTCATGATGTCTGCCGCAGAAAATGATGATCCCAACAGAAATTCATGATCCGTCAATGCCTCATCCAGGGCTTTGACACACAAGGTTGCTCTGGCTTTCATCTCAGCGATCGCCGTTTCAGACTGCTGATGCTCCTCAAACACTCTGCGATGGTTGACGATTTCCCCCACCGGCCGGGCGAATGTGGATTCTGCAAACCAGCACCACTGCAGGAAGAGTCCATGCTCCTGGGTCCCTGCTTCGGGCTGCAGTTGTCCGTTTCCATAACGGTCGAGGATGTATTGAACCATGGCACCCGACTCGAACATGATGAAATCATCATCGGCCAGCACCGGAACTTTTCCAACCGGGTTCATGTCCCTCCATTCAGGGCTTGAGCGGTATTCTCCTGTGAATGGAACGATTTCCACCTGATACGGCAGTTTCAATTCTTCACAAAGCCAGATGACCCGCAGGGACCGGGTGCCTTTGGAATGATAGATCGTCAACATGTCTTGATGTGGGTTTCAGGTTTTTGGAAAGTCCTGGAGAACCTCTGCAGTTCCAGGATTCATTTCAATCTTTTTGAAAGTCCTGCAGCCAAAGTTTGGATGAGTTACAGGGGCCGGATCGACTTTGAAACCCTCAACTCGCACAACCGATGCAGTTGGGAGTCGAAGGATCCCATTGAAGCCGTTTGAACGCGATTTCCTCACCACAGCTCAGACACCAGCCGAACTCCTCCTCCTCGATCCGTTTCAGGGCGGCCTTGATGCGCAGCATCCCCAAATCCCTGCGGCGTTTGGTTTCCAATGCCATCGCCTGAACCTGCATCGCGTCCATCCGCGAAAGCCTCCCCTGGGTCGCCTGGTCGAGTTCCACCGTTGCATGGTCCTCGCTGGTGGACTTTTCCGACTCTTCCAGTTCCTCAAGCCGGCTCAGAAGCTCCTTCCGGAATTCCTCAATGATTTCTTTTTCCAAAATTCTTCCTCTGGATTACTGATCCTCTCCAACCCGGAATGAGAGCTTATTCAAGGTATCGAATAAGTCGACATAAAAAAAAACTTGACCATGAATCAACGTATCGATATACATTGATATAGCTATCAAGAGAACCGTTTTGAACTGCATCGGCGCATCCCCGTGCCGGACCGGTCAGCAACCTTTGCAGGCGTAACCTGAAGGTGCTCGCAGTGAACTTTGCCTGAGGCAGAGCTGATAGGGACTCAATCGAGTCAAAACGTCTGGAGCCATGGTACCTCCAAACGTTGATTTTGATTTAAATCCGCAGCCTTTGAGGTGTTTTATCCCGGAGGTTGTTTTCAGTCCAATGGAGACCTGATGAAAGAAGAAACTGAAATTGTGACCGGGCATACCGGAAATGTTTTCCAACGCATCCCGAGCCAGAAAAACCTCTGGACGATGATCGAGGCGAACCACCCCGGCAGTCCCGGTCCGGGTGGAAGGTTCCACCGAGTCAAACGCCTCGGCACGGGCACGGATACAAATCTTTTCTCCCATGCCGGCGGTCCGACGACCTGGCAAGAAAGAGACGACTTCTACCGCTGGCTCAACACCGAACCGGTCGGGTTCACTCGCCGGCAGGGTGCAGCGGAGAAAGGCCATACATCATGACTAAAAGCATCACCTCCATGGATGATTTAATGAATCACCTTCACCCCGATGAGCGGGAAGAATTTATAAAGTACACCGGGAAATTCTCGTTGGCATGGCTCAACTACCTCGACCAGAAAAGGGCCCGGGATGAACGGATCAAGCGTGTCGGACAACTTGACGCGACTCCAGAGGAACGTGCGTCTGCAAAGCTCATCCGCGCGGAGGCCAAAGAAACCCTTTTTAAGAAATAGCAAGCTTGGTTTGCTTGTGCTGCTTCTGTGTCATTCCATCGCCCAAAAGTCTGATCGCAGGGCAATTGAAACCCACGTGCATGTTTGATTCAGGAAAAAAAGGAGAACCAATGAATGCTGAAAAAGAAATACGGATGGTTGCGGTCTCCCGTACATCGGACCCTTCCCTGCCGATTGAGGAATATCACGGGCTCCCGGACGGGGAGCAACTGGAAATCCATGAGGCCCGGGAACACGGGAAGTTCCTGTACAGCGAATATGATAAAAACAGGAACCAGGTCGGGGAGACCCGGGAATTCGACCACTATTCCGAGGCCTACATAACCCTCAAAAAACGTGAAAACCAAATCATGGGGTGGAAGAACGTCGGCGGTGAAATCTCCCTCAGAATCTCCCCCAGGTCGGATGTTGTTTATTAGAGAAAATACTGCTCAGACCGCAGGCAGAGCCGCGATAAATGTCAGTGAGTAGACCTGAGCCTTTAAGGGAGGATTGAGCTTCATCATGTTCGCCCTCTCTTACGAGGATTGGAAGATCCTATCATTGCCGGCTTCATCGGCCTTCATTCACTGACAGGGACTTTAGATGAATAAAGCGACTTAGGCAAAAGAGCATCACGAAAAAGATAGAGGAGAATCAATATGGGAAATCATCAACACGAAGGTTCGAATGAAAAATCGAACTTGCGAATCAAAAAATAATTCAAATGCAAATGCAGCCTTCACTCCCGAACCCAGGCTCAAATTTCAGTCTTGAAGATGCCCATGAACGGGGCGCTATCATCTTCCAGACCCTAGGCAGCTGCGTGCCCGGTCTGACCTTCAAAGCCGTCCGCGTCATCTGGCCTCATCCTTCCAGTGTCGAGTTCTGGTATGGCGGGGATGCAATCGATGGATACGAATTGATCGAGAAGCTGGAAGGGCCGCTGGACTACCGGAAGGCAGCAGAAGTTTTTGAATCCAGCGAAGCCCTTCAGTTACCTGATGCTTATTTTGTGGAAATGAAAATCAAGGGCTTAAGTGGGCTTTGGAAGGAAGTCATCCTGATCGCGATGAACGAAGAGCTTTCCTGGATCACCGAGCATCTGTTATCACTGAATAACCGACAGCTGAAGCAGTTCAGAAAGGCCAATGGCCCGTTGATGAGGGGAACACGGTTCAACCACACTCTGCTCTCGCAGGTCACCGAAATCATGCAGGAAAAGGTTGTTCAGGCTGACATGGGGTTTTCCACCTTCGCGGAACTGTTCAAAAAGTCTTCCGCCGGAAAATCACTTTCACTGGCTGAACTCCAGCAAGACCTCGAGGCCTGGATCAAGAAAGCTAAGGTCCGTCAGAAAAAGCTGGAGCGGGAACAGGAACGGATCCGGCAGAAACAGGAACGACTCCTCCTGCCTTACCGGCCTGATATCGAATTCGTGCTCAAAAACCTTGAGCAATACGCGAATTTTGATGACTTCACCCCCCACCAGCTTCAAAGGAACCTGGAGCGTTTTTTGAAAGAATACATCCTTGCCAACCACAGCCTGCCCAACCAAACCCTGTACGTCTTCCGTTGGGGGGTTTATATTCGTCAATACCAATACCGTTTCGCCTTTACGAACAAAACCCGGGCAATCATCCGCCAGGGATCGAAATCCGAAGAGAAGGAAATCACGGCAGTCGGCAGTATCGATTTCAAGACCATCCGAAAAGATCTGAAATAAGGTGTATATGCCATCTGATAAATTCATTTGCCCTGCCTGCAACAGTAGAAATGAGCCTGCAATCGCTCTTATCAGCCCGATCCCTCCAAATGTAATTACAGAATTAGCAACATGCCCTGATTGCGGGGCGCACATCCCCGCCCACATTGCTTTCAGGTGGAAGGGCATGGGTGCCAAGAAGGCAAGTGAGGAGTGGCTCCGTTACCAAAGAAAAACCAAATCCGGATCGCCTTTACCTGAGACAAAGGAGGGAACTGATGGATCTCTATGATTCAAACAACATGATGCTGATCGCTCCCGATGGAAAGGGAGGTTGGACCGTGAACAGCCGCGGTGAGCTGGAAGGTTGGATCCGCCGCAGTGGCGAGCAACTGGAATTCGCCCACGTCGATGCTCCTGAAACCTGGCACCCGGCAGGAACTTCCATTTCCGAGGTGCGGGATTTCATCCTCGCTCATTATTGAAATAAGAACGAGGCAGGATGAAAACTCTATCAATAAACCTTCCGGATGAAACCCGAGCCAAACTCCAGATTGCGGAACATTTCATTGCCATCCATCTGCAGTCCTATGAGGGACTCGAACAGCTGGGCATCCTGCGGACAAAGAGACTGCTGCAGG
>Ga0208765_1000382_pt1 | contig 29268 bp, 18 predicted proteins | sample ETNtaG_2_FD_185783 | JGI IMG/M metagenome (GOLD analysis project Ga0208765, IMG submission 185783) | Marine microbial and viral communities from oxygen minimum zone, Eastern Pacific Ocean - ETNP201406SV203 (SPAdes) (version 2) | ecosystem: Environmental > Aquatic > Marine > Oceanic ...
GCTGCGGAAGATGTTAAGAATCTATTGCAGGACATCTCAGATCAGGTACAGGTGGATATCCCAGGTAATAAACTTCTTGTAAACGCGTCCCCTAAAAAGATAGCAGAAATTATCCGGGTCGTTGAGACTATAGATGTGCCTGCGATCCAGATCATGCTTGAGACGCGGCTCATTGAAGTAGCAGCCGATGTTGAAGAGCAGCTTGGGATAGATTGGTCAAAAATATCCAGTTATAAAACAATTCTCGCTGAAGGAGGGGTACCCATTACTGATGGCGGTGGTTCTGTGATACCAGATGACCAAACCTTTGGTGACTTACCGGTTACCATGCCGTTTAACAGGCTGAGTGGTATTTTTAAAAAAGATAAGACAGCCATTATCCCAAAATATTTCAGCAGGCAGCTTACAGCGTTTGATCTTACACTGGATATGCTCCAAAAAAATAACCAGGCAGAGGTACTTGCAGATTCAAGATTGACAACGATCAATGGGCGAGAAGCAAGTATCAAACTGGTAGATATTGTTCCCTATATTTTAAGCTCTGGAGGTGTGGGAGGACAGGTACAGGTACAGAGAGAAGAAGTTGGAATTAAACTGAATATATTGCCGACCGTAAATACAGATGGTTATATCACGGTAAAGGTAGAGCCGGAAGTGTCTACAATTTTTGAATTCATTGGACCTGATGCTAATATACCACGAGTAAAAAGCAGAACATCTTCCACAACAATACGTGTGAGGGATGGTGAGTCAATCGTCATTGGTGGGCTTCTTAGTAATGATAGAAAACAAACGACCTATAAAATGCCTTTTTTACACAAGCTTCCATGGATTGGGAAAAGATTATTTACATCCAATGGTATTATAGAACGAAAAACAGATCTCATTATTCAGATCACGCCTAAGATCGTTGTTGATGCTTATACTGGGATCACAAAATCTGATAAGATGCAGAAATATGAAGATTATGTGATTTATGGTACACCCAGTGATACATCAGATAGCAGTGCTAAAGATAAACCAGATTTAAATGAATCAGACAATGAATCTGATTCTGAAGAAGGAGAATAGCATGAAATATTCTAAGTATTTATTCATCAATATTCTTATCTGTTCCTTATTGATTACCTGGTCCTGTGATGATCGTTTACCCGATTCGGCAAGCAGTACGAACTCGACCTTAGAGATTATATCCATGCAGGCAATAGCTGATGGAGCAGGAGAGAGTGTAGGGGAAGTAGTCTCAGGTCATTCTTCCATGAGAATTGTTGCAACGATGAAAAATGAGAGTGGACAACCGTTAAAGGATAAAGAGATTAATTTCAGTCATAATGGTTCGGGTGGAGGATTTTCGAATGGCACCACTGAGACCACCGATGAAAACGGCCAGGTTGTGAATGTATTTGAACCAAACTCTTCTGAAGAAAAAGTGGATGCATCAACCACTCCTGCGTTTGAAGGAATGATCGTCACAGTGACATATTCCACAAGCCTGACAGCAAAGGCTCAGTTTAATGTGTACCAGGAAGAAGAAGATGTCTGGCCCTACACCATGTACGTATCATCCGATGTGGACAATATTAAGCTGGATAATGGTGTCACTACGGCCCAGATCACGGCACAGTTATTTAATAAAACCAACACACCGCTGCAAAATGTAATTCTTTCATTTATATCTGATAAAGGATACATAGAGAGTGAAGGGACCACAGACAGTACGGGCTCTGTTACCTTAACGTTCCAGGACAATGGTACCCAGGATGATATAGGATTAGCCAATATTGTGTGTAGTTATAATCACCCCAGTTTTGGAGATCTAAGCGATTCTGCACAGGTAACAATCGGGACGGATAATGGTCTTTCTCTACAGATTCTACCTGTAACCTATGATGCGACAAACAGCACGGTGGTTGTTGGGGAAGATATTACAGGCAGTATTTCATACACAAGATTGATTGCAACCGTCACCGATACGTCCGGTAACGCAATCTCGGGTGTTCCTGTTACATTCTCTGCAACATCAAGCAATGAGTCTGTGGGTGCGATTACCTATGCTAACGAAGTATCCAATACAGATGGTCAGGTCATAGCTGAGTTTGATGATGGGGGGGATGTTTACAAGGATAACCCTGGAACTCCCAACTACGAAGGTGTTACCATCGTTGCTACGTTTGGAGATAAAATCACAGCCCCGGAAAATTTTAATGTTTATGCTTCTGACGATGTGTGGCCATATAATCTATTTGCTACCACTGATACGGATGTGATCTCACTGGATGGTGGAGCAACAAGTGCAAATATCGAATCCAGGCTTTTGAATAAACTTGGGAACCCTGTCAGCAATGCACAGATCAATTATACAGCAACCTTAGGCTTTATCTCAGCTACGGGCTTCACAGATTCGCTTGGTGTAGACTCGGTATCCTTTACAGATTTAGGGAACCCGGAAGATGTGGGGGTTTCAGATATAATGTCTACATTTTCCCATCCGGGTTTTGATGGAGTGCTTATACAGGATTCACTCCAGATTTATATTGAAGATCCTTCATTCCAATCCTGCGCTTTTATGGAAATTCCATTTTCCAACCCTGGGCACATTGTTGTTCGCGATGGAGGTGGGATTGAATCAACCTTGATACGAGCAGAAGTATATGATGATAATGGGAACCTTATAAATACACCTACACCTGTTGTGTTTACTATGGAACCACTTCTAGGTGATGCATATTTAGATTCTACTGGGCTAACCACACGAACTAAGTATACGGTTAATGGAGTTGCATCTGTTTCTATTAACAGCGGTACCGACCCCGGGCCAGTACGAATCGTTGCGACCTGTGACTGTAACCAGGATGGTGAGATAGACCTTACCAGTATAGATGTACCTGTGATCATAGCGTCCGGGGCTCCCTATCACATAGAAGCCGAGTATGACCCCAATGCTACGGAACCTATCGGTGGTGGTTTTTATCAGACCGAGTGCGCCGCTATTGTTTCAGATATCTGGTACAATCCTGTAGAAGATTCAACATTTGTTTACTGGTCGATAGACCCATTGCCACCTGATACAATCATTGATGCATTTGTCGAAGGTGTCAGCTTTACCAATAATGAAGGCATTCTAAGCGGAAATGCTACATCGGGAGTTGCGCGTTCAACTATTGTGTATTCCACAGATGCAATTGGTGCAATTGGTCGGGTGCGAGCATTAACATTTGGCGCAAATGGTGATTCAGTTGTGTCTTATATCAATGAAGGTGAAGGGGATGCGACATTATTTTTCTTGCCGGGCCAGGTATCGCTTATGGCGGATGCTACATATTGGGATTTTACCCTGAATGGTAACCCTGCTTTGATACAGGTAACGGCAATTGTAATTGATTATTACGGGAATCCAGTTGTGGATGCACCAATTGCGTTCACCGGTACAGGTGTTAACGCATTCTATGAACTTGGTTATGAAGACTACACAGATTCTGGGGTGCTGGGTGCTGGTGTTGGAGATCTCTGTTTCTCCTGGCGTGATTATGGGCTTGATGATGATCCATCAACTCTGGATTGGGGAACCTTTAACGATCATCATGATGGCTTTGATACAAATAACGATGGACTTGTGGATACATCAGAGATTTCAGAACCGTTTGATGATTTTGGTATGGATGGTGTTGATGGCACCTTTGATGAAGGTGAAGGGAATGGAGAGTGGGATGGATATTCCATGATCGGATGTGAGCCCATTGTTATGACCGATGAAGATGGTTTTGCACGAATTGTTTATGAGTTTGACGAAGCTCTCTGTACCCTTGCGAACCAGGATGACGATACTGGCATTTGCACCTGGGATGATTTTACGGCAAGCCTATCAGCAACCTTACTCATACCGGAGATTACAACTAGTGAACCGTTAGATATTTTACTGGTTCGTTCACCTGATGATTGTCCATAATCAAAAATTTTCATTTAATACAGGAATAATAAGATGAGTGCAGATTTTAATCCCCAATTTTCCAAATTAGGTGAAATACTTGTTCACAATGGCAAGGCCACGGAAGGTGGAATCAATGAAGCATTGGTTCAGCAAAAAACAACGAATGACAAAATTGGTGTCACACTGATAGAGATGGGCATGATCGAAGAAGATGATTTTTCCACTGCTTACAGCCAGCAGTTGGGATACAGAAAAGCAGATAATTTTATTCTTTTGGAAGCTGACTCTACTGTTGCTGCTATGATTCCAGAAGATTTTGCACGAGAAAATCGTGTGCTCGCTGTCAGCAGTAATGATTCAATGATTGTGGTGGCCATGGAAGACCCGGAAGATGTTGTCACCATTGATTCAATTAAGCGTTTAACCAATCTTAATCCGGATATTCTTGTTTCCGGGTCTGAGCTTCTGGAAAAATCTCTTGATAAGGTTTACGGTGAGATCCAGAAGACAGCTGAAGTAGCTGAGACCATAGATAGTATCACTGTGATCTCGGGTGATGAAGGATCTCAGGAAGAAGTAGATCTTTCTCCTGATAAGGCTTCAGACGAAGATGCTCCGATCGTAAAACTGGTGAACCTGATTTTTCAGGAATCCATAAAGGAAAGGGCAACGGATATCCATATTGAGCCCATGGAAAAACAGGTTTACGTTAGAATCAGAATCGATGGTGTTTTGCAAACGATCATGACACCCCCAATAACATCCTTGAGTGGGCTTGTGACCAGGATCAAGATATTATCAAATTTAAATATTGCAGAAAAACGATTACCTCAGGATGGTCGTTTCTCTATTAAATCTCCTGGTAAGGACATTGATATTCGTGTTTCGATTCTGCCCACGGTATATGGTGAAAAAGTGGTGATGCGTCTTTTGGATAAAACCGGGTTTGATTTTAATCTTACGTCTCTGGGTTTTCCGAAACAGAATCTAGGCATATTTAAAAAAGTGATTAACCAGCCCTATGGTATGGTTGTAGTGTCTGGTCCCACCGGCTCTGGAAAATCGACATCATTGTACGCTGCCTTGAAAGAGATCAAAAGTGAAGGGACAAATATTACAACCGTGGAGGACCCTGTTGAGTATCAATTAGATGGTGTTAACCAGGTCCAGGTTTTTGAAGATATTGGCCTCACATTTGGATCCACTCTGCGCTCAATCCTGCGGCAGGATCCTGACATACTGCTCATAGGTGAGATAAGAGATGGTGAGACGGCTGATATAGCTGTCAAGTTTGCGTTAACAGGTCACCTGGTGTTCTCAACGGTTCACGCTAATGATGCACCGGGCACGATTACACGTCTTTTAGATATTGGGATTGCACCATTCCTTGTTGGATCCTGTTTAAATCTTGTAATGGCGCAGAGGTTGGTAAGAAGGATCTGCACTAATTGTAAAGAAGAGTATAAAACCACACCGGAAGAGCTGGCATTGGTTGGTCTTGAACCCGATCGTATAAAGGGTGCACTCTATCATGGGAAAGGGTGTACTGAGTGCCGAAATACAGGATACAAAGGTCGATTAGCCATTTTTGAAATGATTCCCATGGCAAGGGAACTGCGCAAGCTTGTGTTTGATAATGCCAATGAAGATGATATCCGACAGACAGCCCTTGAGAATGGTATGATCACGCTTCGAGAAGCTGGCCTGGCCCGTGTACTGGATGGTACCACATCTGTTGAAGAAGTTTTAAGATCTACCGTCGAAGAGTTGTAGTGGCCATCTATAATTATTTAACCAAGGATTCTGAAGGGAAGCGAAAAGAAGGAGAAGTCCGCGCTGATTCATTAGATACGGCGATTCAAAAACTATCTGCAAATGGTCAACTGGTCATTACTCTTAAGGAAGTGGATGATACATTTGATTTTCTTGGTCCGTTCTTAGATGAGATTCAATTATCCATTGAAAAAGCCAAGAACAGGATCCCCCTGGCAAATATTGTGTTTTTTACCCGTCAGCTAGCCACTATGTTTTCTGCTGGATTAACTCTGGAGCGGGCGATACAAAGTCTTGGGGCGGAAGAGAAACACCGAAAGTTTCAAAAAATACTGAATACGGTAAGTGATAATATCCGTAAGGGTCTAAATCTTTCAGAATCTCTTTCCAGGCACCCTGGTGTATTTAATACACTGTTTGTAGCTATGGTGAAAGCAGGTGAAGTAAGCGGAAATTTAAATGAGATATTAGATGAGCTGTCTTCCTACCTCGAGAACTTGGATGATACCCGGAGAAAAGTAAAATCTGCAATGAATTACCCCATTTTTATGATTATTTTCCTCATCTGTATGCTGATGGTGATGCTACTGGTTATTATTCCCAAATTTTCTGAAGTCTATGCCCAGTTGGGGGCTGGTCTGCCTGCTGCAACGAGGCAAATGATTGATTTCAGTACCTGGTTTGGAAATAATGTTGGTTTCCTTGCGTTTGTGGTATTCACGGTTTTTTCAATAGTATGGCTTATCTCTAAGACACAGAGAGGGGGGTATGCTCTTGATTCGGTTAGACTAAAGATCCCTGTTTTTGGCGCGTTAATTGAACAATCGATATTAAATAAGTTCTGCAAAACTTTTGGGATTTTAATTGGTGCTGGTGTCCCTGTTCTTGAAACAACCGCTCTCTTAAGGAAAGTAGTTGATAATAAGGTATACGCAAAAGCCATCGATGATGCATCTGACTTTATCAGGGATGGCTATAATATTTCCACTGCCTTAAGGCGCACAGAAGTGTTTCCTTCTATCTTATTGCAATTAGCATCTACAGGAGAAGATACAGGCGAATTAGATGATCTATTGGATCGGGCAGCAAATTATTACCAGAAACAGGTTGACGCACTGGTAGACAGGATGACTACTTTGATCGAACCCCTGCTTATCCTTATGGTAGGCACTGTAATTGCCCTTATGGTTGTATTAACCTACCTGCCTGTTTTCCACCTGGGATCCGCCTTGCAGTCCGGGTTATAGGATGATAACTGCATTATCACTTTTTGGAGGGTTGTCTTCTGGTTTTGCTGTAAAACAGATTATTAACTGGCTTTCGATTGATGGATATAAGATACATAAGAATCGTTACGGTCTCGAATTATTAAGTGGTCTCGCATGGATATGGGCTTTTAGCAATTTATCTCTAGCGGAAGCAGGGATATTTTCTTTGATATTCTCAATATTGGTTGGGATAGCAATAGTGGATTACATAACATTTCAGATTCCACTTGTTTTTATTCTCGCTGGTATAGTTTTAGCAATAGCGGGTGTTGCCTTTGATGTCATATTTTTAACAGCTGCATTGTGGGGTATTTTTGTTGGCGCTGTCATACCCTTAATCATTATGGGTGTATTATGGATAATTACAAAGCGGCAGGGTATGGGCTATGGTGACATTCAGCTTGGTTTTGTTCTTGGTGCATGGCTGGGACCCATGAGAATGGCTATAACACTTTTTACGGCATCCGTGTTAAGTTTATTAACGTGGATAGTCGTTTCACTTACAACAGATTTTGATAAGGACAGGGCTATGCCAATGGCACCTTTTTTAGCAATTGCGGCAATAGGTGTATTTATTGGTAGTTTTTACTACCCAGAATTCTTTCATTTATTGATCATACAATAGAGGCACAAATGACTACAATGCGCGATCGATTAATTTTAGTATCATTATTAACTATTCTAATGGCTGCGGAAGGACCCGCACCCGTTAAATACAATGGTTTCCATGTTACTACAACTGAGAATGAAAATAAGCTACAGTATAACAATTTGGGGTATGAATTAACAGAAACTGTTCAGAACGGAATCACATACCTTAAACCGGAAATGGATGGCACAGGTTCTAATGCAGAACCGGGACAGCCCTACCTGCCAACTGTATCAACACTTTATGCTGTTGAACCAGGAAAATCATTCAGGGTACAGGTAACGATTAATGAGACGGAGATCATTGAAAATGTGGATATCCTCCCTTTGGAGAGCTGGGATCCGGATTTAACGGGTAACGCTGTAAAAGGTGACACCTATTTTGAGAATGCACTTTTTCCCGAGGCTGTAGCATCTGTCTCCGAACCGATCATAATGCGTGAGCTTGTCATGGTTCAGGTTTCTGTTACGCCATTCCAGTATAATCCAGTGACCAAAGATCTGACTATCATTCATAATGCTGAAGTGGAACTGGTGGAAGATGGGACAGCTGAATTGCCCTTCATTCCTGCTAAGCGTTCCCGTGCATTTGAATCATTGTATGAATCACTGGTTGTCAATTATGGAACCTTAAGCAGGGATGATATTGAATATCAGCGCCCTTCAATTTTATATGTATTGCCAAACAACATTGGTAACCTGATGAATACAATTGAAGAGCTTATGGATTGGAAAAAACGCGTTGGCTACGACGTGCATTACGTAGCAACATCCAATGTAGTCAATAATAATAATAATTTAAAAGATTATATAGAAGAAGCATACGAAAGCTGGGATAATCCACCCGTACATGTTACCATTGTTGGTGATGCAACGGGCAGCTATGATATACCGACCTGGAATGAATCCTATAGTGGATACAACGGTGAAGGTGACCATCCTTACACCACATTGGAAGGAGGGGATCAGTACCCTGAAGTGTTTATTGGTCGTATCTCTTTTTCAACCAGTTCACATTTGAATACCATTGTTAGTAAAACTCTCAGCTATGAATCTGATCCATACATGAATGAGAACTGGTTCCAGCGAGCCTGCCTGGTGGGTGACCCTTCATCATCAGGTATCTCCTGTATTATCTCAAACGAACATATTCATGAGATATTGGATCTTATTGGATTTGAAGATGTCAATACGGTCTACAGTGGTTCCTTCCCAAGCCAGATGACATCAGGTATTAATGAAGGAATCTCCTTTTTTAATTATCGCGGGTATTATGGTGTGAGCGGTTTCGGCTCCAGTAATGTGAATAATACATCCAATGGTTTTATGTTACCGGTTGCAACCGTTATCACTTGTGGTACTGGTTCGTTTGCATCGAGCGGAGAAGCGCTCATAGAATCTTTTATCAGAGCAGGGACATCATCTAATCCAAAGGGTTCTGTGGTCTGCATAGGGACGGCTACACTGGGTACTCATACGATGTTCAATAATGTTGTTGATATGGGATTTTATTACGGGGCACATATAGAGAATATTGAATCAGCCGGCGGTGCCCTTATGTATGGCAAGATGATGCTTTATAAAAACTATCCATCAAATCCCAATAACTACTGCCACATATTTACACATTGGAATAATCTTATGGGGGAATCTTCTCTGCAGATGTGGAGTGATTTTCCTGAAATGACCACCGTATCACACCCTTATGCAGTAACGGTAGGTACAAATTATATTGATTTAACGGTCAATAAGGAAAACGGTCCTGTAGAAGATGCATGGGTCACCATTCTCATGGGTGATGAAATATTTGAGTCAGCCTATACCAATTCACAGGGATTTGTAAGGTTGCCGATACCATCAAGTGAGACAGGTGAAGTGCTTGTTACTGTAACCAAGAAAAATCATTATCCATACCAAAATTCATTTCAGATCCATGATCCAGGCGTTTCTATAAATGTGGGGGACTCACCGTTCACGATTGATGATGATAATTCCGGGGAGTCAATTGGGAATGGCAATATGACTGCAAATGGTGGTGAAACTCTTGAGTTATTTGTAAGTGCAAAAAATTATGGATCAGAAGATGCAGTTAATGTTAATGGCTATATCAGCACATCCAGCAGTTATGTTTCCATTGATTCAACGGGTAGCGTATCAGATTTTGGGAATGTTGCTGTGGGAGAAACTGTAGAAGGAAGTACGCCATTTATTGTGACACTGGCTGATGGGCTCCAGGATGGAGCTGACCTTGGGCTTTTCGTTAGTTTTATAGATGATGCAGGAGATTCATTCAGTGGATTATTGGATATTCCTGTTTCAGGTAACAATCTACTCGCCACTGATGTAGATGTTCTAGGTTCAGCTTCTGATGTGTTAACACCAGGAGAATCTTCATATCTAAAGATCGAGTTACATAACAGTGGTTCTACTAATGCACTCTCTATTTCAGGGAGTATAACATGCGCATCTCCGTTTATTGAAATATTAGATAATAATGGTACCTGGACATCAGTTGTCTCTGGTGATTTTTCTTTTAACGATAATGATTATTTTGAAGTGAGTACATTGGAAGAAACAATCCCAGGTGCAATAGCACATTTAATTGTAAGTGTTGAAACAGAAGAAGGGTATTCATCTAATTCGATCATAGATGTCCAAATTGGTGAGCCCACCATATATGACCCTGTTGGACCCGATGCATATGGTTATTATATATATGATAATGAAGATATCAATTATGTTTTAGCACCAACCTATAACTGGGTTGAAGTGGATGCAGGAGAAGGAGGCCCAGGGAGTCATTTAAGCGCCTTGTCAGATAATGGTAATAACCAGGATGATGTGGAAACGATAAACCTTCCCTTTACTTTTAAATTTTATGGTCAGGAATACGATGAGATCAGCATTTGTTCCAATGGTTGGATTGCTATGGGTGAGACCGACATGGAATCATTCCGTAATTATGAACTTCCGGGTATGGGCGGTCCCACTGCAATGATTGCAGTATTTTGGGATGATCTCAAATTATCAAATGGCGGTCGTGTCTATACGTGGCATGATCAGGTAGAGAAAAAATTCTATATAGAATGGTCGGAAGTACGTACCTATCAGAATAATTCATTAGAGACTTTCCAAGCGGTTCTGTATGACCCAAGCTACTACATTACTCCTACAGGCGATGGCGAAATTCTTCTCCAGTATAAAGAATTTAATAACACATCCTACGGTTCTTATAGCTGGGACCAAATCCATGGTAACTATTGTACAGTGGGTATTGAAGATCCTAGCATGACCAGAGGGCTTCAATATACATTTAATGATACCTATCATGATGCTGCAATGGAGTTGGGGGATGAAACAGCATTATTGATCACAACCCGAGGCAGTGACATCCGGTTGGAAGGTGACCTAAACTATGATGAGATGATCGATATTTTTGATCTGATGATGCTGGTTGATTTTAATCTTGGTTATGGAGGCCAGGTGAACCCGTTCTTTGCAGATATTAATGGTGATGGAATGGTCAACGTGATGGATCTGATATCCCTGATTCGGATCATCATGGGATATGGTCAATAAACGAACGTTATATTTGAGATGTAATGGCCATCATGCCCCTGATCGTACTGGGTACACTTGCTCTTGCATTATGTATTGCCGGCATACTTGAATATCATTTCCATATGCGGTCGTTGGATGCCATCCCGCTTAGAATTCACGTCAATGGTACCCGCGGAAAATCCAGTGTTACCCGCCTTATAGCTGCAGGGCTCCGTGAAGGAGGGCTCAGGGTATTTGCCAAAACCACCGGTACCGCCCCAAGGGTAATTGACACCGAAGGCAAAGATCGAATCATTCACCGGCTCCGTCTGCCTTCTATTGGAGAGCAGGTACGGCTATTAAATTATTTTGCTGGTGAAAAAACTGATGCGGTCATCATGGAGTGTATGGCGGTACAACCCCAGTATCAATGGATCTCAGAACACCAAATGGTACAGTCTCACATTGGTGTTATTACAAATGTTCGTCCGGATCATCTGGATGAAATGGGACCAACTGAAGATGATGTGGCATATTCCCTGTGCAATACAGTCCCTGTAGGCGGTATTTTTATCACAGGCGAAGATCAAAAACCGGATATTCTTGAAAAAATTGCTAGAGCCAACGGATCCGAGTTTATTCGGTCTGACGAAATGTCTGTCACGGATGAAGAATTAGATGAATTTAGCTATATGGAACATCCCGCCAATGTTGCTGTAGCCCTGGATGTGTGTGAAGAAGCCGGTGTCGGTCGTGATGTTGCGTTGTCCGGTATGCACAAAGTACGTCCTGATTTAGGTGCTTTAATCGCATGGAATCTGGATATCGATACAAAGAGAATCCAATTTATCAATGGTATGGCTGCTAATGACCCAGTATCTACACTGCAGATCTGGAAATTTATTATTGATCGCTATCCTGCAGAAGGAGGAACCTGTGTCTTTTTTAATTCCAGAGATGACCGACCCCTGCGTACACGCCAGATGATTGAGCTCACTCTAAAAGAAATAAAGCCGGACCATTTTATTGTTCGGGGAGATAAGGTGGATGGAACAATACAACGCTTGCTTCACTATTCGTCTAAAACAAATGTACAAACAATTGGACTTGAATCTTCACTTGATGATGTGGTGTCCTTAATGACAGACCTGCCCCATGATACCTTAATTTATGCTATTGGAAATCAGGTGGGTGCTGGGCAGTACATTTTAGAGAAAATATCAAAATACCACCATCATGGTTGAGATCAGCATTGGTTTAGGCATTATTTTGAGTTTGGTTCTTTCTGAAACCCTGGGGGTTACTGCTGGCGGAATTATTGTTCCTGGATATATATCGCTTTATCTCCACCAGCCTGTACAGGTTTTGGTCACCTTTCTTGTCGCCATTCTGGTCTGGTCCATTATCCAGGGCATGGGAAAGGTCATGTTCCTTTATGGGAAGCGCCGCATTGTGCTTGCATTAATCCTAGGATTTTTCTTTGGTTATATTTCCAGGAATTTCATTTTTGTATCTGAAGATATAGGATCTGTGGCTGTAATTGGAAATATTATTCCCGGACTGATTGCAAACTGGATGGATCGTCAAGGAATTGTGCGAACCCTATCCGTAGTGATATTAACAGCTGTCATGGTAAAACTAACAGTCATCTTACTGTTTGGCGGGGTCCTTTTTGAATAATTACAAAAAACAACCCTTCATTCCTGCGATTCAAAAAACGTCGACACTGGTTGCACTGTCGCTCCTGTCATTGGTGTGTCTCATTGTATCCATCAATGTAAAAACCATTGATGTATCTCCTTCTTATTCGCATAAGGTAGAAGCAGCAAATCTGATGAAAAAGGCAATGGAAATCTTAAAGAGCCACAGGATGGAGCAGAGTGTTTTCATTGATATTGAGAATGATCCCAATGAAACCGGTCTGGTGGGTGATCCTTTCAGTTTAATCACAACAGATGAAGGTGACCTGGATTCCAAGTTGACGACTCTGGATCCTAACTTTTCAGCAGCCATTGTTGAGTTGATGGATCAATTAAACCTGAATAAAAATGACACGGTTGCTATTTTAATGACTGGTTCCATGCCTGGCGCGAATATGGCGGTATTAGCGGCCTGTAAAGCCCTGGATGTCTTTCCTGTGAGTATTACAAGTATTGGTGCATCCCAGTGGGGCGCAAACCAGGTTGATTTTACCTGGCTGGATATGGAATCTATATTATTTAATAATGATATGATTCCAGCCCACAGTGTGGCTGCTTCTATTGGCGGGAGGAATGATATGGGTCGCCTTTTGTCTCCGGCAGGAAGAAAAATCATAACAGAGAATATTAATAAACACGGTTTGCCATTGATCCGAAAAGATAAATTGGCTGATAATATCAAGGAACGAATGAATATTTATTCATCGTTTCAGCCTATTAAAAATTATAAAGCAGTGATCAATGTTGGGGGAGGTGTTGCAAGCCTTGGAACCAGTTTCAACTTAAAATTATTACCACCGGGAATTGTGCACCGTTCGGACATCACAACGATTGGAAGACCGGGAGGTATCGAAGGCATATTTTCAAAATTTATCCATTCTAATGTGCCGGGTCTACATGTCCTTAATATTCGACCCCTAACTGAACAATTTAAAATGCCTTTCGCCCCCATACCTATTCCTGAAATTGGCAGTGGGAGTTTATATGCAGATGAACGTTATAATCTATGGGTAGCGGGGCTCTGCCTATTGATCGTTGGTGGAAGCGTTTTTACAGTGGGCTTGCAAAGTAAAAGAAAAATCAAAGAACATTTAATTCAACATGAACCGGACAGTTTACTCTAGCATACTTTTAACCATTGTTGCAATGACTGTAGTGTCACCGGTGGAAGCCAAACTTCTTAAGCCATCTGTGAATGGTGAAGAGAAGGAAATACTCATTGTGAATTCTAAAAGACGGCTGTATTACCCCATTAAATCAGATGGATTACAATATTCCCTAGAAGGTCCCATGAGATTGGAGTTCATTTCAAGGTACCCTGTTTTGAAAAAGAATAAGAAAAGCCATCCCTTTCAATATCGAATCGTTTTAGACGGTAGTGATACAGTGATTGTAAATCATCGTTATAAGATCCAGAAATCCATAAAGTCAGTACAGCACCCGAAGCACCAATACACCCATTCAGGAAATTATTTTATAAATCTAAAAAAGGGACAGCATACGGTTGAACTTTTAGAAGGAAAAAACCAGAATTATCCTGTTTTAATCCGGGTCATTACAAAAGATTTTGAAACCCTGGGGAAAGGAAAAACAATCTTAGCACCTATGGTGCATCAGAACGCTGTTGGTTTGATCACAGGTAATAAAGAAATAAACTATTATGAGTGTACTTCAAACCTGCCATTACAAATAGAGACCAAAGGCAAGAAAACATTACGGATTATGAGCAGATTGGAATTTTCTGATTCTATGGGGAAGGAAGAATCCTACCGGTTACGAGTCCGCGAAGGGAAAAAAGTTACAGGAACCTTTTATTTCAATACGGAAAGATCTCCAGGCTCAGAAATCAAAGGAAGGCTGGATAAAGTCCCGGGCAAATGGCGTTCATGTGACATTCCTGTTAAAAAAGGAAAACACACATATTCTATTGAAGTTGCGGATAAGGATAAAACAGTTTTAACCCGTTTTATTTTATATTGATGAATCTTAATAAAATTATTTTATTTCCACTCTTGATCCTTTCCTGGATTTCAGCGAATACTCCTTTAGAGTATACACTTGGATTTACAAGTGGTTATGATAGTAATGTAATGCGTTTTTCATCGGCAGAGTTCACTGATGCGGCCATTGAACCGGGCCTTATGGGTGGCGCTAATACATTTGACAGCTTTGTGTACAAACTGGGGTTGAAAGGCAAAAAGTCAATTTGGGAAAAGGGAAAGAAGGAACTTTATATCAATGGTTTCTTCAGCTGGTCAGATTATCAACATAATCAGGAAAAGAAATACTGGTCTGGCGGAATGGATGCTATCTATAGATGGGGTTCGTATAAAAATATTAAATATTCTGTGCGACATTTAAACAGTTTCTACCTGCGTCATTATGTGGATAGAGATATCAGCAGGGAAATATTATCACCCTGTGCATTTACAGATAGAAACCAAAGTATTAATTTGACTCAAAAGATTCACCAAAATCATTGGATCAATCTTGGTACTGGATATCTTCAACGGTACTACGATATACCGTTCACAGAGTTTGATCTGGACATTCTTTATATTAAAGGGAAATTGAACAAAAAATTTAAAAAAATTGGCACTATTGCTTTACAGATGGAGCGAGGACGGGCAATAAGTACATCCCATCATTTACCGGAGCGTCCCAGCAGTTTTAATCGGTCTTATGAAACCATGGAATGGTATGTACCAATAAAAATACACCATGTAATTCCATTTATTAATGAGCTGGGGATTTCTGTACGTTCAGAAAATCGTGCCTATGATGCTGAAGATCCTGATGATCCGCTTCATGCAGGGCGAAGCCATCTGGATACAAAATACGATATCTGGGTTAAAAAAGTTTTATCAGATGATTTATCTGCGATAATTTCAGGTCGGTATCGTACCCGTGAGACACAATCAGCCTATGGCTGGGTGACGGACCTGAAGAGTTTCAATCAGGTACAGATCTGGTGCAAAATTGAATGGGATTTGATCTATGATCGTTATTAGAAACCTGCCAGTTATTCTTTCAATTCTCTTGGTGTTTGATGGCTGTATCGAGCCAATAACGGAAAGCCTTTGGTCCATATCTGTTGATTCCATATTACAGACGGATGGATTTGCCAGAGATGTGTCCATTGCAGAAAACACTGCTTTTGTAGCAGCGGGTCAGTCTGGAATACAGATCTGGGATCTTTCATCTCGATCAAAGTCCAGTGGATTCACCGGATATGAAGAAGGAGGGACTTTTCTTGAATTTAATGATCTGCTTTTGATTGGACGTGATACAATAAATAAACTCATTTTTGTTTCAGAATCAAATGAAGATGTAAAAATTTTCCATTATGACGGCGGAGATAGTTTGGTTTATCGAAACACCATTATGAGTGCCAGGACAAAAGATTTTGTATCCTTTCCTTCAGCATCGGGTCAATTTATAATGTACGCTGCAGATAATGATGATGGAATGAAGTGGCATACTTATAATCTTGACACAACGAATCTATTTGGTATTGAGTTTATAGAGTGGACTCCGATTGGGGGGACCGAAATCTATACACCCGGGAAACCCATGGGTATTGATTCTGATGGCGTAAATTTTATTGCCTTGGCGGTGGATCAGCTCGGTGTTGAATTGTATTCAATTGATGGACTGGGCGCAGAGCCGGTGTTGAATGGTAGGGTTGATACTGAAGGAAATGCAGAAAAGGTCACACTTGTATCAGACGGTGTTTTTGCTGCATGTGATGATGCGGGTGCGGTCTACATACCAAATGAAAATTTTTCTGATGTTTATACAACCTATAGGTTTGCAGAAGACCTTACGGTTGATCATGTGGCGGTTCGAGGCAATATCGCTGCTTTAACGCTCGGATCAAAAGGGATTGCGTTGTACGATATTTCTGATCCAACGATGCCAGAAGAAAAGGGTATTTTCCCAATCGGATATTCATATAAATCCCAATTCTGGGGTGAAAAATTACTGGTCTGTAGCAGGGAAGGATTACAGATTCTGACGGTTGAATACTAACCAATTGAACCGCCAGTATAATAGAGCAAACAGATGATTGAAAAAGGAATCACCAAATGAAAAAGGTAGTTGTTGCTATTAATATAATATCACTTTTATTAGCGACTGGATTTGATACAGAAGATGGGGCTCCTATACGCCAGGGTGTTCATATTGAGTGGTATAGAACAATTGCTCCTGGACACCAGGGAGAAGCCATTTTTGTCTGGTCTGATACTCGTTATGGTATGAGAAATATCTTTGCCCATAAGATCAATCAAGATGGTGAAATGGTGTGGGGAGAAACTGGAGCTGTTATAACGGACCTTCCAGGCAGGCAAGAAGACCCGGTTGCCATTACAGATGGAATTGGTGGTGCGTTCATAGCTTGGGTTGATTACCGTTTTGATGCCCAGGGAGACATTTTTATCCAGCATGTGGACACGAATGGAGACATTCTCTTAGACCCTAGTGGAATCGCTTTGGCTCAGGTTGAAGGAAAACAGATTACGATCAATATGTGTACAGACAGTCTTGGCGGTGTATTTGTAACTTGGCAGGATAAACGTGGTGATGTGGATGATGATATCTATGGAACCCATGTATCCGCTAATCATGATATAATTTCACCGGGGACAGGTGTTCCTATTGTAGTCCAAGGCGGTAACCAGAATGCAAAATCTATTGAATATGCTGGAAACAATGAAGCATTTATTGCCTGGGCTGATTTTCGTCAGGGTGCCAATGCAGATATCTATGGACAAAGGCTCGATGTGGATATGGGAAATAGCTTTGAAGAGAATGGTTTTCAAATTGCTGCTACGGATGATCAGGAGTTGAAGCCACGTGCTACCTATGTACATAATAGTATTTCTTTGGTTGCATGGAAGCAGGGAGATGAAAATTCAAAGGTCCTCTACCAGTTTATTGATGCCAGTGGTTTGATGTTCTCCGATCCAAAATCAATATCTGATAACACTGCACTGCAAACAGCACCCCGTGTAAAACGGAGCTCGATCGGTGAAGTTTTTGTGAACTGGAAAGATCTCAGGGATGATCCCATTGACGGTGATCAATATTTTCAGAAGATTGATGTAAATGGAGACCGACAGTGGGGTGACGGGATACGCGTGGACCCTGCTGAAGATGTGGATTTCAGTGCACGATTTTCGGCTGGAAATAATGGCGATGTAAACGTGATCTGGGAGCGTGGTACGTTCCCAGAAATTGATATTATGTTCCAAAATATAAATTCTGATGGCAATTATAGCCTGTCAGAACCGATTGCCATTTCAAATGCTCTAGGATACCAGTTTGCACCCATTTTAAGCGGCAATTCAGACGTTGGACTTTATGCAGTCTACGGTGATCAGAGTTCAGGAAGTATTGATCTTAAGATCCAGTATCTCAGCACCGATTATCAGCCTGTCTGGAGTGATCTTGGTCTAACAGCAATGATTGGGCTAGATGGCGATGTGAACTATACATCTCCATTTCGTATTGCTGATCAGGATCTCTATTTTTTCTGGGAAGATAACCGTGCCACAAAAAAACTATTTGGGACACAGATCACAAATACAGAAATCCAATACGATGGAGGTAAACAAATTACTTTTGGAGATAATTCATCATCTGAAACAGATTTTTCTACCCCTATTATGACTCGAACTGATACGGGTATTTACACAGCGACATTTGACGGTTCTTCTTCCCCGAAGTTCATCAGGATCAATAAGCTGGATGAACAGCTTAACAATGTATGGGATTCATCCGGGGTTGCTTTATCTGCTGTTTTTGATATGCGCAGTGCACTACTGGTTGAGATCGGTAACAGCATTGGATGTTTCTGGTCTGAAAGCAGAGGTTTTAATTATGATATATATTACCAAAAACTGGATGAGAATGGGAATATTACCCTGGATAGCGAAGGAGTAGAACTGGTGGATTCCAATGGGGATGATTATATCATGGCTGTAGTGCCAACACCTGATGAAAAATATATGATATTCTGGATGGAAGATGCCTGGCCTGCTGCGTCCCTTATGTATTCAAAAATTGATGCTGAAGGAAATACTGATATTGGCTGGAACCCTAATGGGAACAGTTTAAGCAATTCTTCTTATGATTCCAGGTATCTACAGGTAAAACCGATTGGGGATGAAACTGGGTTACTTGCAGTATGGATGCAGGATGGAAATTTTTCTGACATATATGCCCAGGCTATTGATTGGGATGGAAATATTCAGTGGACATCTGGTGGTGTTACTATATCTGATGCAGAAAATGACCAAGGTAATATAGATTTCCATTTCAATGATGCAGGGACGAGATCATTGCTTGTATGGGAAGATTACCGTAATGGATCTGACTTTGAGATTTTTGGTCAAGTGTTAGACTTGGAAAGTGGCACTACCATTAGCGAACCAATCCAATTTTCGATGGACACAACGGATCAATATAATCCTAGCGTCACTTTTATCCAGGATAATGAGTTTTTGATCATTTGGGAAGATGAACGAGGGTATTATAATGATGATCCCCTATTGATTAATGGCGTGGATCTCTATGGTTCAGGATATGTGATCGGGCAGGGGATGACCACTGAAATTAATGGAGTTTCAGTTTGTATTGCATATCACAGGCAACAGAATGTGAATGTGACCCATCATGGTGGCTCAGAATATTTTCTGGATTGGATCGATTACAGAAGCTCTGGGAAGGAAGATCTGGCCAATTATTATGGTAGAACACTAATGAAAGCAGAGCTATTGTCCAGTGGTACATCATGTCATGGGTGTGAAGTACCAAAGCAATTTTCTTTGAAAACAGCTTATCCGAATCCGTTCAATGGAAAAGTTAATTTTGATTTTGAAATGGCTGAAAAAGAATCGATAGAATTTCGGATCTATGATTTAAACGGTCGCATAGTAACAGACAGGTTAATCCTACCCGGATTTGGAGGTAACTATCGTATAATTTGGGATGGAAAGCATAATGATGGTGCCCTGGCTTCGAGCGGAATATATTTATACGAGTTTAAAACAAAATACACAATAGAAAAGGGTAAGATAACTTACCTAAAGTAATACATGAGATATGTATTGCTTATAATATTTATGGGAGGGGTATATGGCCAAACGCTGGACGGTCGGTATCATACCACACAGGAAATCTATAGCCTCTTAGATTCTTTGAACCAGTTGGAAGAACTGGATGGATGGTTTCATTTAGACACCATTGGATTTTCGACCCATGAAAGTATTCCTATCCTTGCTGTTAGAATATCTGATAATGCACATCAAAAAGAAGATGAACCCAGGGTCTTATTTGTAGGCCAGGTTCATGCAGAAGAGGTATTAGGCATTGAGATTGTTATTGATTTGATCCATGATCTCCTGTACCCAGATGCCAGTATTCATACCCATATGAATATTCTAAAGGAATACCTTGAGATATGGCTTGTGCCCACAGCAAATCCTGAAGGGCTAAATGTAGTGCACGAAGGGCTGGATGTAAGTTATCGGAAGAATAAAAGGGACCTTTCTCCTGAAGGACCATTCCCCAATGGAGTATTTGATTATGATCCATCAATTGGAAATGATGTGGATGGGGTAGATCTGAATCGGAATTTCAGTTTTAACTGGGCATTTGGTGATACATTTCTGCAGCCTGATAATTCGGACTATGCTTCCCACTACGATTATTACAAAGGGGAAGAACCCTTTTCTGAAGGAGAAGCCATTGCGCTGCGTGATCTGGCATTAGAAAATGATTTTGTTTTCTCAATTGTCTGGCACAGTTCCAGATCAGGAAACTTATCGGAAAAGGTATTTACATCCTGGAAATGGGAAGAAATCAAAGAATCACCCGATCTACAAATTATGAAATCTATTGGAGACCAATTTGCAGGTTTAATCAACACAGAAGACGGTACAAGTACATATCTTTCAGTTTACAGCGGTTCCAGAAATGGAAAACTCCACGACTGGTTTTACAGGGAAACAGGGTGTATTCAGTATCTGATTGAATGCGGCACTTCAAATCTCCAGCCTGACAGTACACTTATTGAGAATACAATTAACAGAACCAAACCAGCAATGGTTTATCTGATGGATCGCGCAATTGGCTATTACACAGATGCAGCCCAGATCACAGGTATCATTTACGATGGAACCACAAATGAACCCATAGAAGGTGCAATAGTTGAAGTGGTGGAGCATACAGGATCTATATTAAAACCACGGTTATCCAATGAATTTGGCCGTTATCGACGTATTCTGGATGTAGGTACGTACACCCTATCGATTAGAGCAGAAGGATACATGAATCAAGAAATTTCTGTAGTCACCAATAACAGTGGTATTACAACTCAGGATATAGGCTTAGTTGCAGCTCCGCTGCATACAGTAGAGTTGCTACTGGATTTTTCTCCTACTTTATTTCCAATCGCACTTAATGGTCAAATAGCCAATGAATTTGGAGCAGATTCTATTTGGGTTTCATATGATCCAGACGGTAGTTCCTTTGAACTTTTTGAAGGTGAATATACAATTACAATTCCAGGAGTGTTTGATTGGATGCCTTGGGAGAAAAAGGTCCATGTTAGTCAGGATTTGAGCATTACTATTCCCATAGATTCAGGCTCTCCCATACATCTTAGTGAATCCTGGCCCTGGGAAAATGCAGCTGGACCCTGGGAATCAGGGAATGTCATTCTCCGTTCCCAGGAAAGCATACTTTACGATAATGGGGATTCTACATTGGTAGCGCAGTGGATGGAATCAGGTTTTGAAGATATTTCAGGTATGAACCGTGCTGTTGTTGCAGTTACGCACAAGTTTGAAACAGAATGGGATCATGATGCTGTTACTGTTACACTACTTGATGGAAATGATAATGTTCTTGGAACAAAATCCTGGACAGGGGACCGCTGGGGTGATTATCAAACTGATTTAGTGACAGCCATCGCAGAAATGGAATTTTCACAGGTCAAGGTGCGTCTTGAATTTTATCCTGATGAAACGGTGAATTATCGAGGGTGGGAATTGCAGGAACTTTCCATTTATTCTATTTATGATGAATATTTAAGTATAACAGAATCCCAAAATACCATTTCGCCAAAAATCTCCATGAAGATCAATGGCTTTTATCCCAACCCATCCAATGGTCGGTTTAAGATGGACATTGCTAATTTTCCCGGTGGGAAAGGAACCATTCGTGTGTTCAATTTACTAGGGCAGGAAATTTATTCAAGAGGTATCCAGTCCATGCCATTAGGAAGACATTTTATAAATTTAGATTTGAATACCATGAAAGGGATTCCAACCGGTTCCGGAATGGTCTTCGTTCGTGTTGAAGCTTCAGAAGAACAGATTGTTAAAAAATGCATCATTCTAAAAAATTAACTTTATTCATTGTCTCCTGTTCTCTGTTAATTGGTGAAGACGTTTCCTTTCGGGGAAAAACCAGGGATCAGTTGATGGGGCAAGCTATCCCATTGGCGTTTACACATATGGTGACAACCAATTATAATTTTCTTCCTTCCCAGATAAATCATCAACGAGGGAGTTATATGATTATTGCCCCGGATGGAGTATCGAGTTATCTAACAGATTTTGTTGCATTTAAGAATTCACAAGGTTTTGATGTGTATGTTGTACCTTTATCCGTTGCGGGTAACACGGCAGACGATATCAAAACGACTATTACCAATCAATTGATAGAAGACCCCATGCTGGAGTATGTATTGCTAATTGGTGACGTGGATGGATTTGCAGAAGTCCCATCTTTTTATTATGGTCAGGAAAATGATGTTACGGATCAGGAATACACCCATATTCTTGGCGATGATAATATTCCTGATGTATTTATTGGCCGACTGTCTATTGATTCATTATCAGATATGGCAGTCATTATGTCAAAAACAATCCAGTATGCCAGAGATCCCTTAGCCTATAATGAGAGTTGGCTGGATCGCGGACTGATTGTTGCCGGAAATTATTCAAACACATATCCAATTCCCATCACACCAAAATGGACATCATACTGGCTAAGGGATGAGCTATTAGATTATGGCTATAGCCAGGTTGATACAGTTTTTTACCCACCGGTGCAACAAGGAGCACCCTATATCATTGAGTCCATTGATAATGGTGTAGGGATTGTGAATTACCGCGGTTGGGGCGATGCTAATGGCTGGCATTACCCGGAATTCCATGTAGATGATGTCAATGACCTGAACAATGGCTGGCTTACACCCGTATTTATGAGTTATGTATGTAATTCCAATGATTTTGCTAATAATGTTGATCCTTGTCTATCCGAAGCAGTACTACGTGGTGGTACACCCACAGTACCAAAGGGAGGTGTAGCGTTTATCGGCCCATCCGATTTGCATACCAGTACAAAGTATAACAATGTAATTAACGCTTATATGTACGACGCTATGTTGAATCATGGTGTTATGGAACTGGGGCCTGCCATGCAGGCTGGGCAATCGGGATTAATCAAAGAATTCCCCGCACAGAATGGACCTGGAGAAGCACAGGAATTCTATGCACACGTCTACAATATTTTAGGTGATCCTTCACTGCAGGTATATGTGGATACGCCAAACCAATTTGATCTTTCTATTGAAGAAATTACAGCTTCTGATGATTTTATTAAGGTAACTGCTAGTGATTTGGGAGGGAATGCAATAGATCAAGCTGTTATCAGTATTATGAATGATGGTACATTAGTTGCGAAAGGAATAACCGATCATAATGGCCAGTTTGCTGCAACATTACAATTAAACGGTACTCCTACTCTAGATATTTATGCGAATAAAGGTGGTTTTATTCAAGGTCACGAGGTTACAGATGTGATACCTGTAAACTCAGATTTATATCTTGTCACTCTAAATATTACCACGGAGAACGGTAATGAAAAACCTGTACTAGGGGAATTGATGAGCTGTTTGTTCACGCTAGAGAATGGGTCAACGAGTACATCAGATGCTTTTACCGGTACACTTTCATTTTCTCAAAATGTTATACCAAATTCAATAAATGTTGAGATCCCATCCATTATGTCCGGAGAAACAACAACCATTAGTAATATTGAAATTGTTGCTTATGGAACAGATATAAGTCATACAATTAGCGGAACATTAGCAGATGGTGACGGAAACACCTTTTCACAATTTGCAATCGATGTTGAAATGCCTTTATTCGACATTTCATTTGAGAATCAATCTTCACCGGGATCTGAATTTGAACCAATTTTATCTATGACTAATTATTCACCTGGAGCATATACAGGTGTATGGCTTGAATTATCTGCACTTTCAGGCGGCGCAGAAGTCACACTAAACGCAGGTTCAGATCTTTTAGCTGATTTCGCACCTTTTTCTACCACATCTAGTACAACGAATTATTACATATCAATTGGTGATGTAGCTTATAGTAGTGAAATTACGTTTCTCATCGATTTTCAAAAATCCGGCCACAGCATTTTTAGTCAGGAAGTACCACTCCATATTGAGCCAACATTAGATGATCTTCCCGTTGCACCATCTAATTATGGTTATTGGGCTTATGATGACACAGATACTGGATTTGATCATACACCCGTATTCAATTGGGTGGAACTGGATCCTGCACATGGTGGGAGTAATGGTACAAATTATCAGTTAGATGATGATGATCATGTGGATATTGAGTTGCCTTTTACCTTTCAATATCATGGGATTGATTACAATGAGATCACCATCAGTTCCAATGGCTGGGCATCATTTGAACCTTGCTATATTGATTATTTCTGGAATATGTCTATTCCCATGTACATGGGACCAAAAGCTATGCTTGCGCCTTTTTCTGATGATCTAGAAACCATTGATTCTGATGGAGATGGGGATATTGATGTCTGGATCCATGTTTTTACCTGGTACGATGAAGCAAATGGCAGATTTGTTATTGAATGGTCCAGAGCCGTGAATGGCTATGATGAAACCACAGAAGAGACCTTTGAAATCATTCTATATGATCAAAATATGCAGCCAACCGAATCTGGTGATGGTGTAATCGATTTCCAATACTTGGAAATCGAGGATGTGGATGTGACCAAGAATTATTCCACGGTTGGTATAGAATCACCGGAGAAGAATTATGGACTTCAATATGTTTTTAACAATGTTTATGCACCAGGCGCAGCACCGTTGGAAAATGAAAGAGCCATACGTTTTACAACCGAAGAACCCGATAATTATGTGGCACCACTGAGTGTTGATGAAATATTATACCCCAATGTATTTTCATTAAGTCCTGCTTATCCAAATCCATTTAATCCCACAACCCAATTAGATTTAAAGATTGGCAGGCCTGAACTGGTTAAAGTTGCAGTTGTAGATATATTGGGACGAGAAGTTGCTGAACTTCAAAATGGTTATTTGGTTCCAGGACAATATACATTTTCATGGAACGGAACAAATCGTTTTGGTATGTTCGTTTCATCTGGAACATATTTTGTTGTGCTGGATTATGGAGCAAAAACAAAAATACAAAAACTATTATTCTTAAAATAATTCGGTTATAATAACTTCAGAGAAATAATACAAAAAATAATAAAATAAACGTGATAAAAATCTATTCAACCAGCTGGTGTGGTCCTTGTAAAAACGCAAAACGGCTTTTGGATGAACGTGGCCTGTCATATGATGAGATAGATATTGATGAGATAGGTTGGAGCCGTGATGATCTTTATGATTTGACCGGCGGTCGTACAATACCCCAAATTGTCATCGATGAAAAACCTATTGGGGGCTATAGTGATTTACTCAAATTGGACCATGAAGGGAAATTGGCAGGTTGATTCAATCCTTATTTAAAGTCAACAGGGTTTTTGCGGTAGCAGGAACCCTGTTGTTGTTTTTGGACTGTGCCGGAAGAATAAAACCATGGAAATTTCGTGATACGTTTGCTCTGGATGTACGGATTTTAAATTCACAACAATGGTCTAAAACGGTTTCTCGGAATTTAATTGACCTGGATAAGATCATGGTAAATGAGTTGCGGTACTATTTAGATAATGATCTGCGAATTTATGAACGGTTAGAAATAAACTATAATTTATTGAAGTCATCCATTACAGATGCAGACAGTTTAACCCAGGAATTGATCCATGTTGTCCAGTCCATGAAAGAATTGAATTTCGATGGGCTGGATTCCATTGCAAATGATACATCCGTTACTTACAGGAAAATAATCAGGGGAAAAAGCAAAGAAATTCAAAAAGCCCAGGTAAAGTATTATAAAAGTAGGGAAGCATTAAATAAAGGCTTTAGAAAGGTTCGAAAAAAACTACTATTTGTCGAAGAAGAATCGGCACCCTTGAAAGAAATATTATATAAGATAAAATACAAGAGAGATGCCCTGCAACCCCATATTGGACATTTTAACAGTGTATTAAATCAAGCTCTTTTTGAGAATCCTGAATCTCTCTATTCAAGACGTATTACCGAACTTTCAAAAAAATTTGAATCTTATAGAGTTACAATGGATGAATTTGAAGAATTTATATATAATATCAATGACATAGCCCGGGAAGAGGCGGGAGGATATGTCATGCTTACGTCTAGAAAAGGTAAACCTATGGATTATATCACACGTTACGAAGATGGGCTGGATGAATATTATATAATTCTAGATGATATTCGTAGGATAAGTGAGTCACTCTGATTTTTGCAACAGAGTTATTCTGTGGATTATTTGCTCTGATCGACCTTCCGATTTTATTAGATAGGTACCGTTTGCAACTCTTCTACCTTCTTTATTTAACCCATTCCAAAACAGTGTTGCCAGTCCAGGATTACTGAAATGATTTGCAGATGACCACATTTCCCGGCCCAAAAGGTCATAGATCTTTAAATGGATTGTTTGTTCACTGATAACCTGAAGATCTATATGTACTGTATTTCCATATGATGGGTTGGGATAGGGCGGAAAAAAAGTAAAATCTTCAGAATATCCGTCTTTCAACTGTAAAGTAAAATCCCAGTTTGTCTCATCCAGTCCCAGTGATGAAACAACCAATGATATCCATTCAATACCTATTTCGGGATCAATATTTAATTCATCGCCTGTACGGACGGTCCACTGTTGTTGTCCTTGATGTTTTAGGATGGATGATAAGGAAAATTCTCCATCAGATTTTGTCAGTTCGATCTTAACCGGGCTATCGGTCGTCAGAGAATAATAGATGCTTTCATAGAGACGCAGGGACTGATCTTGCTCTGTCTCAATATTACTCTGTTCAAAAATCAGGTACTGTTCAGGTGGGCCGGTTACAACCGTTCTATATCCGTCTGCTTCATTATAGGAATAGGGATCCGCGTTCTCACTGTCACTCAGAATCCGGTTGGCAATACGCATGCGAATGTAAGCATCTTCAAACGACGAATTGTAAGGTTCTAAGGCGGCATCAACTGCGGCAATACTGATATCATGGACAGGGCTTGCCAGGGAATTAGAGTTATCCCAGCAGGCTTTAATTGTACCTGGGCCTCCTAAATGTTCATCGATATACTGAAAGTAAATGAACGATCCGTACATGTGGCTGCTTTCGTCATCAATTGATTTATTCGGATTTGAAAACCAGGAAGCCATATAGCGGTAGAGGTCATTGATGCCATTATATAATTCATCTTCACTCCATACGGCAGTTGCTTCCATGAGCCATAATCGCTCAAAACAGTTATATCCAAACTGGATTGAATGAAAAAATTCATGAACGGCTGTAACCTTGATGTTCTCCATTTCGGTATGGTCATTAAACTGTGATCCCGAATAATTATTACGCATTCGGATGTAACTGACGCATGCGGGATTGCTAATACTGGCATTTGTGGTATAAGTGACTCCAAAATAGTACGTTGGTAAGTTTTCAAGGTAAACATCGTACAGGTTATGACTTGCATCAGGGTCTGAAGGGGGTGGTTCAAATCCTAGTGTATCCATGTAAAAGGTCCAAACCTGTTCAAACACCTGACCCATCTGGATAACGTAATCCAAGTTTTCAACTGAATCGTATCCGTCTAAGGTGTAAAATAACCTGAAATGCTCTGTATCATAAGACTGGTCGAGATCAATGGGAGCCAGGGCAACAATCTTTTCTCCTAATATAGCGAGCCCTAATCCTGCCAACTCCATTTTTTCATTTGTAGATAATTCCTGAGCACCGTTCCTGATCAGGTTCGTGATATGGGGTGTAGCATGGATGGGGCCCTGTGAACCAAGAAGGGTATTATAAGAGTCTCTTACCGTGATTGATTCCCCTGTTAGTATGGCAATTATTCCAAAATAAAATGAAAATCTATTAATCCAGGTCATCGAACCTATCTTTGTATTTAAATCGAAGATAAAGGCCCATGCAGACAAAGGCTATTGCACAGAAGATTGAAAAATAAACAATGGAATCCATCATAGTAACTACCATATTTTATCAATAAGAAAGGTGGATAACAACAGGCTGATGCCGGCAATAGATTGATTATTCAAACCAGGGCCATCACTTTGTATCAATCCCGCCAAGGTTATGCCTGTTCCGGTCAGGTAGAGCCATTTTTTGATTCCATCGGGCATCCTTTTATTGGAGCTTGTCCGTTTCATTTCCTGAATAGTATCTAACTCGGCAAGGTATTGGGTTGAGTAGTGAAGGGTTGCCAGCACTGTTTTGTTGTTATGATTTGGTGAGAATTCATAATTCTCAATGGGTTCCTTTAACCTGAGTCCCAACTGAAGCGATTCATCGCTTGGGATGACCTGAAAATCAAGTATACCACTTGGAATATCTTCAGGTATGAGGACAGTCGAATCTCCTTTCACTTTATAAAGTGTTATATAGAACCATCCTGAATTTGCCTGCCATGCCGTGATGTTTTGCGGCTCAGGGATCGTGTCCATTTTCATATGCAAAAGGATGCCATTTGCCTTGGATTCTAAATGTAATGTTTCCAGCAGTATCTCTTCTGATGACCCTAAGGAATGAACAATAGAAATTGTGATAATGAAATTGAAAATACGTAAGCGCATATTTCTAAATCTATCTTTAGTTGATATCATTATTTATGTCAGAACCAGGTTTTAGTTTCATTGCAAATTGGTTTTGTTTCTGGGACACCTATTTACCCGTTGTCCAGTTAGAAGGCGAACGGTAATTTTCTTGACGTAAATCTGTGAATAAATGAATTTTAAATCCATACCAATCATCACCATCCTGGCCACGCAAATTCTAATAGGTCAGCCGGAAGAAATGGACCCGGAAACTACATCAACGGACAAATCAGTTCAGGGAGCATTTGGTGCTGTAACCATCGATGGTAAAATCTGGAACCAGATCGCGCTTCGTCCCGTACTGCCGTTTG